>Ga0214919_10002437_pt1 | contig 29323 bp, 23 predicted proteins | sample LL1503_MetaG_FD_177994 | JGI IMG/M metagenome (GOLD analysis project Ga0214919, IMG submission 177994) | Freshwater microbial communities from Lake Lanier, Atlanta, Georgia, United States - LL-1503 | ecosystem: Environmental > Aquatic > Freshwater > Lake | place: USA: Georgia | collected... | reverse complement strand
TCACAAGTAGGACATTTTGTTTCATTTGTATTTATTCTTCCATAATATATTTTATTAGATGTACTTATAAGCTCATCTGTGAAACCATCTATATTATTATTTTGTTCAAAAAATAATGTATATAATATTTCTGGAGTACCAATAATATTTAAATCTGGATTATTATAATTTTTTGATACATATGCGTAACAAGCTTTTGTCATATTTGTTTCAAAAGTATATATATTAAAGAATGGTTTATTGGACCCACTTATATTGATAGACATATCTTTTATCATTTTTTTATCTATAATTGAATTCACACTTGTAATTGTTAATCTATCTGCATTCACATCAGATGGAAGTAGTTTATTATTAGTTGAATTAAATGAAAATAATGCAAAATTGCGAATTATATTTTCATCAGTATCTCCAAATAATAATTTTTTTAAAAAAGGTATCGGTTGTGAACGATCCTCTATTATTAATTTTTTGTCAAGATCTAATGTTAATGGCATTTTATTATTTATATAAAAATATAATGTTTTTCTTTTAATTTTTATCTCTGAATGTTAAAGCTTCATAATTAGTACATAATTTATTATAAATTAATTAAATCTGTAAATATTTTCCGATATTTTTATATCTTGTATAAAATCCTCATTATCTGTGTTGTTAATGAATTTAATTAAATTTGCTGAATTATAATCATTGAACTGTTTATTATAACGTCTGTAATATTTAAGTGTTGTGTTGATATCAATAAATTTGAATGTTTCTTCACATAACTCTTTTTTATTCTCACCGTATCCTTCAAAATCATTAACAGTATATTTTACGATTTCAAAGAACCAATATTTACATTTTTCAAATTCATCAATGACATTTAAAGTTCGATAAGTCTTTGAATTTCTTTTTGGATCTTTTGAATTATCAACAACCGTTGTTTGTATATTATCTACTTGATAATTTATATTATTATTAATGTAATTATCAATATCTTTATCAATGTTACGTTTACCACAAACGATACAGTTCAATAGAGATGACATTCTTAACTTTTTATAATATGAATAGTAATATTAATTATGTTAATTTTTTAAATTCCATTATGTTTTTATTTTGTTTCAACATAGAATATAAATAATAACTAAACATCATAACAATAATAATAATACAAGATATTAACCCGTATATATATGGTTTTGTATCTGGACACTGTTGACAAGAATGAGCTGGACATCCAGGAGAAGAAGGACAACATGAATTGCAAGCAGGACAATCTGGACATTTTGAACAATCTTTTTTATCATCATTATTATTACCTGGTTTATCTGGTGATTTAATTGATTGATAATACACAATGTTATTTTCCATTGTTATTGCATCAATATAGTTTTTATTAGATGTATTCACGGACATGAATGTATCTATTAATGTGTCACCAGTACCAATAATTTTTAATACTGGATGTTGAAATGCGTTTTTATAATAAACAAATATTGCAAATGTGTTATTACCTTCAAATACCAACATATTCAAAAAAGATTTCATGGACATATCATAAAAATTCTTACTCATATCAATCAATTTATTTTTTATAAAGTAATTAGGCTGTGTTCCTTTGAGTGATATATATCTAATATTGATATCTGATGATTTTTCATCATTATTTTGTATACTTGAAAGAATATTAGGAATAGTATATCTTGTGTTTGGATTCCAATAAGAATTCTTTTCATTGGTTGACAGTTTACCAGAAGGAAAATTCTCTTCAGTAAATAAATTAGAAGGAAATGAGAAAACTTTATTATTTAGATCTAATGTAATAGACATTTTATATTTATAAAATATAAAATATAAAATAATGAAATAATGAAATAATGAAATAATGAAATAATGAAATAATGAAATAATATAACAATGAAATAAATTAATATACAGAAGAGAAATGTGAATTTGCACTCTTTCTGAGAGGTGCAGCACGAAGTTGCCATAATTCTTGGTTTCTCTTTCTCATTAATCGTTCCATTAAATCTTCTCTAAAATAAATAGAATCTGCATCATATTGATTTTGTACATTTTCTTTTACATCATTAAGACCTACTTGTCGACTATATTCTGGTTTTATTCTACCCATAGGATCAACAAAATCAATAAAATCTACTTTTGAACGTGTACCAAAATTAGGATCTCTATAAGCATCAATATCACTATAATAATATTGAACGTTACCAAGATTAATGTCAACATATGAACGATACTCGTCACCATAACCAGTAAAACGAGGATCATAAATATCTTCAAAATTAACTGAACCATCTATAGTATCATAAGTATTATATTTAGCAGACCATTGTGTTCTTCTAGGCATTTCTTCTAATCTTTCTTTTGCTATACCACCTTCACGAACCAATTGAGGGTCTATACGGTGATACAAAGGATATGCACCATCATACATTGCAACCTGGTCCACTACTCTTGGTGGTAAATCTGGATTGTATGAAATACCCATATTTGCATTAATGGGTTCAGCAGTATCGGAAAATGAATATATATTTGGTTGTATATTTTGTGTATATTTTGTTCTTTCAGGTACATTGACCATGCCTGGTCCGTACATAGAAATTGGCGTTTTATTTATCATTAAATTATTAGGAGGTAATGCATTAGGATCTGTTGTGTACATATGTGCAGCTCTATTTTTAAGTTTACTATTTTCCATCACTTGTCTCTGTTCTCTAAATACTGTTTCATTGATCATTTCATTTGGTAAAAATCCAACAACTCCTTGATTATTAGCAAGAGTTAATTCTGGTCTCTTTAATGTCATGTCTTCATCACCTCTTAATGGTATATATTTAATAAATGTTTTAGAATTGTTACCATCATATCTTTCAGAAATGGTTGAATATGGTGTGGGATTTGGTTCATCTATTTTTATGCGCCAATCAGCCGGAGGTAATACTTTTCCATATCTTTCTGTTGTCACACCTTGTTTTTTTTGTAATTCATACAAAGGTGTAGATGTATCAGTTTGATCTTTTAAATCTTTAGGTTCCCATTTTGTCGTATCAACATCTGTAATTTTGAGAACATTATCAGGATTTAATACTGTTCCGTCTTGTTTTATTCTATAATCTGAATTTATAACTTGACCGTTGGGTGATATTTGTGATACATTTGCATTTTGTGTTTTATTGCCATTTTGATTATTGCAATATTGATTTAAATTTAATAAACCAAAATCACTACGATATGTATTCACACGAGGATCAAATTCATCTGTATAATTTAATGGTTCGTATTCATCTGTTAGTACATAACCCATTCTGTTATTATTAGTAGCAGAATGTTTATAAGAAGGAAGTGCCCAAATATCACCATCATGTGAACGAGGATATATAATAGGAGTTGGACTTAATTTCTCCATTGATTTAGATGTTTGTAATAAAGGATATTTATAAACAGGAGGTGTATCCATTTCTCTAATATTATAATTGTTATTATTATTTATAGAAGATAATTTATTTAATTCTTTAAAATATTCTTTCTTTGTAGATCTAAAATACAATATTGATAGTAGAAATATTGAAAGTATAAACAGTATCATTATCTCAATGTGTTTTTTCTTCTTTACATCTTTTTTATCAAGTATACAATAAAAAATAAGAAATACTAGTATCAATAATCTTGATATATTATTGAAATTCTCTTCTTTTGAATTGTCTTTTTGTGGGAATATATTCCATGATGAATATAATGATTCAATGTTATCGATCCATATTCTGTTATTTGGATTATAATCTTTATTTGTATCTTTTTCTATATCACCTGTTTGTTTGAATAACCTAGTAGTCATTTTATTTATACAAATACTATTTATAAAAAAATGATATTTAAAAAATAATTTAAAATTAATTTTAAAAAGATGAAGCATTATTTCTTGACAAATTATCATAATGTACATGATGACAAATTATTTGAATTATACAAAAAAAATTATAAAAATGATAAAGATTTTACTCCTGAATATCGTTATAATACTATTTTAAATTATTCTGATATATGGTTTCATTTGATAAATGAAACCGATGAAATTATTGCATGTTGTTCTGTGTCAGTAAATAAAGATTGTTATCAAATTGATGATGTTTTTGTTGAAGAACAATTTAGAGGTAACAATTATGCAATTTTACTTTTAATGAATGTATTATTTGCATTTAATAATTCTAAACAAAAAATATTATTATTTACATCTGAAGATAATATCCCAGCAATTAAAACATATGAAAAATTATTTGGTTCTCCAAAAAAAAATGGAAATAATTTGGTGTTTTCATTCAATTAAAATATTTTTATAAAAAAATGATTTTTTATACATTTTGCATATACATTATTACTTGAACTATTCATACAATTATATAATAAAGATGAAACACTCTGAACAATACTATCATCAATACAAATCTCGTATTTGTCTTGGTCTTTGTTGTATCAATACCGAACTGAGAGAACGTAAGAAATTTCCAGTGTTTAATTCTCGTACTTGTATCAGAAAAAATTTCACAGTTGAAAAAGCAAAAGAATTAGCTTTACAAAATGTAAGAGATTTACCTGAAATGATGACTTGGAATTATGATAATAATATTCAGTGTTTTCGTCTAAGTAGTGATATGTTTCCACATTTCACTGATAATGAAACAGATAAATACAGTATTGATTTTGCTGAAGAGGATCTATTGCTTGCTGGTGGTTTAGCCAAAGCATTTGGACAACGTGTACTGATGCATCCTGGCCAATATAATCAAGTTGGTGCACATAATAAAAAAATATTTGAAAAAACAGTTGAAGATTTGGAACATCATGCAAATATTCTAGATACAATGGATATTGGTAAAGATGGTGTGATTATTGTACATGGTGGCGGAACTTATGGTGATAAAGAAAATACCAAAAGAAGATGGATTGAACAATTTGATGATCTTCCTACTTGTGTAAAAAATAGATTAGTTATTGAAAATTGTGAACGACAATACACCACTAGAGATTGTCTTGATATTGCTGAAGAATGTGGCATTCCAGTTGTATTTGATTTTCATCATTATGAATGTTACAATATCATAAATAAAAGTAAAAAACAAGAACAAATTATGGATTTAATACCTGAAGTTATTGAAACTTGGCAAAAAACAAATAGAAATAGAATTGTTATGCATGTTAGTGAACAAGGTAGTGGTAAAATAGGTCATCACTCCGATTATATTGAAAATATACCTTCTGAAATATTCACTATTTTAGATGAATTTCCATCTATCACTATTGATTTGGAAGTAGAAGCAAAAATGAAAGAAAAAGCAATATTGAAATTATACAACAAATATAAAGGTTTATTTTGATTTTCTTATACTATTGTATATTTATATAAAATTTCTAATTATCCATTTTATTATAAATAAATAATAAAATTTCTAATTATCCATTTTATTATTTATTTATAATAAAATGAGATTAATAACATACGCAACACATGATAGTGGATATTTTAAAGCTTTACGAAAAAGTGCTTTAGATAATGGATTTGAATTAAATATACTTGGTTATGGTGAAGAATGGAAAGGATTTACACAGAAATTATTAAGTGTTAAATTATTCTTGGAACAATTGCCAAATAAGAATGAAATAGTATGTTTCTGTGATGCTTATGATGTACTTATTGTAGGAACAGCAACAGATTTAATGAATAAATATAATAGAATAAATAGTGACAAAGTATTATTTTCAGCAGAATTGGATACACATGGCAAATCGTTGGTATTTGGAGATATCAATCCAAAGGATAAAAATAAAGAATATAATAGAATTAATACTGGTTTATATATAGGAAAAGCAAATAATATTATTAATTTGTTTAATTCACTAAATATAAATGAAAATGATATATACGATAACGATCAAGAATTATTGACAAAATATTATCAAAATAATAACGATTTGATTGAATTAGAATGTCATAACAATTTGTTTTATACTTTAAGAATTGACAATAATGAAACATTCAAAACTTTTATGATTGTTTTTAATTTGTTAAAGAATTATCAAATACCACTTGAAAATAAATATTATACATTCAATGATAACAAATTTATTGTAAAATCAAACAATACAACTCCGATTTTTGTTCATGGTAATGGTGGATTAAACATGGATAAATTTATAAAACATCTTAAATTGCCTAGAGCAATAAAGGATCATGATAGTTATTTTGATTATTCTACTAAATTATACATTGATAAATACTTTCACAAGAAAGAAGATATTCGATATATGTTGTACATAATATGTATTACTTTTCATTTGTTTATTAGTATTTTTAATAACCTTGCTATTTATTTTACAAATAATGTAACAATTATATATATTATAATAATATCAAATGCATTTGTTTTATTATTGTGGAATTATTTTAAACAATGTCCTTTGAATAACTTGGAAGCCATATTTTCAAATAATTATGATCGAACATTGACAAAATATGATAATATATATTGTAAAATATATAACAAAATGGGTATTAAATACCACGAATATGATTATTTATTTGATCTTTTACCTTTCATTGCAATATGTGTATGTTTGTACAAATTGAACAAAATTAAAAATAATTAATATTTATTGACCAACAATTAAAATACCAGTTACAATTAATATAATTCCAAGTATGTCATATTTTGTAAATGTTTCTTTGAAATAATAATTTGCTATCAATGCACCAAATATTACAGATAATCCATTTATGACAGCGTATAATATCCCTGAATGATATTTTTTTAATGATTTATAATACAAATACATTACTGTTAATTGAAGTATTATTAATATAAGAAATATATTATGATTGTTTGATCTTGTATATTCTTTGATTAAAAAGAAATAAATAGTGGATAAAAATGAAGCAGATATTACCCATGATATATCATTCGTACCTATATTCATTATAGTAAAACAATATAATATTTTAATATATGTCTATATTAAAATAAAAATATGAACTGTGTTTTATTTTTTGTATGCTTCACTAAAACTTAAATAACATTGTTCACCTTCACAAACAAGATTAAATGGAACACCAAAAGAATATGGTGGAATTTCCGATTCACTATTATCGACTTTTAGACCAGTGAAATTCTTCTTTGTATTTAAACGAGATAATACATCATTTAAGAAATTTGCAATGTCTTCTAAAGTTTTTGGACCTGTATATTTCATGAATGGGCGTCCATTGATATATAAAATAATAAATGGTACATATTCAATAGGGCATATGGATTGTGTTGACATTTGTGCTACTTTCATATTATTGGAAACATTCAACATACCAAATTGACAATTAGGCATTACTTTTGGTAATGTTTGAAATATAGGCAATACTTCACTACAATGAGGACAACTCTTTGAATAGAATAACATTAAGGTAACTCCGCGTATATTACACACCATGACATTTCCTTTCTTTCCTTCTTGTAATGTAAAATTGTTTTCATTGCAAAATAATAAATTGTTACTCATTTTATAATTTAATATTATTTTAACTTTTTTATTTTATTTTTTTATTTTTTTATTTTATTATTTTAAATTAATTGGTGTTAATTATAAAATGAACGATTCAGATAAATACATAATCGATACTTTCTTTGATACAATAAAACACACAAGAAATACCGATCCATATTTATTTAAAATATTAAGTCGAAATTTGGTATATGAATTTTATCTGGAATTGTATGATAAATTAAAAACAAATTATGTATCCAATACAGATCTCAAAAATGAATTGAGAAGAATTGTTGTCGATATTTATACATTAATAAACAAAAGACCTGATATTATTAGTGATATTAAAAATGGTAACATAAAATTGTTTGATTTCACTGATAATTTAAAAAAAATTAATATTATGAAACTACCATCACAGAAAGAGGCTGAAAGAAGTACTTTATTCACAATCAAAAGCAAACTTGATACACTAAAGGAAAAGATACTAGTTGAAAGTGATAAATTTCACCCAACACAAATACCAAGAAGAACAGTTGGTAAAGTTATTGATGAAGATAAATTGAATAAAGTTCAGAATAATTTATCAATATTATTCAAAGACAAGAAAGATTCTGAAGAAATAAAATTAATGGCAAAAAATCTTGTTGAACAACAACCTGATAAAGTTAAAGATGTAAATATTAAACTGGTTGAAGATTTAGTGCAAGATATTTCACAAAAAGAAAAAGAAATAAGAGAAAAATTAAAATGTAAAGATGACAAAATACTAAATAAATTTACCAAAAAATGTGTCGATAAAAATAGTCCAATGGGTATTTTTATGAATAGTAGAAATGCAATTATAAACGAAGTTACAAAAGAAAATATTGAAGAATTAGCTAAATTAAAAATAAATGACCTCATGAAATTTTGTAAGAAAAATGCACCCAATATTGGTTGTGTTGACATGTTGACTAAAAAGGATTTATTGGAACATGTTTTGAATAATATAAATATACACGATAAAAAATTATTATGTAAAGATGGTAAAGTGTATTACAAGGATGTGAAAGAATGTATTGATCGCAGAAAGATTGGTCAAACAAAAGAAAAAGAAAAAGAAAAAACAAAAGAAAAAACAAAAGAAAAAGAAAAAAAAGAAAAAACAAAAGAAAAAACAAAGAAAGATGTAGAAATGATATATGATAATGTACCTGATGATATCTTCAAAGATGATGATAAAATGTACAAATATTATTATAATAAATTAATAAAAGAAGCATATGATGATGGTTTGATATACAAAAATAATTATAAAAATACAGAAACTAATTTAATAAAATTATTGAGAATAATTAGAGACACAGCAGTAAAAAGAATAAACAAAATGTTAAGTGATATTGATATTTATAATAATGCTGTTAAAAACAAAGATTATTTGTATGAAATAATAACAGATGTGTTGGTTTTATATTTTAAAAAACAAGTATATGCAGATGAAAATTTGTTAACGCATTTTCAAGAAAATATATTCAAAGATATTAATGAAAATGATCTCAAAGATATATATATTATGATGAAATTAACAGTACAAGATATCTTAACTAGAAAAGATTACAGTGATTTGACCAAATATAAACCACAACAACCATTGCAAGTTGTTTCTCTTGAACCAAACAGAACTAAAAGTAATTTATCTCCTGATATCAAATTGGTTGAGAATATAACAAATAAAGATAGTGTTGTATTGGAAATGATACATGAAGGAATAAAAGATAAATTATTGGGTAAAAAAATAAAGAAAATGACAACAATAAGATATTTATTGAAATTGCTGGATAACATGAATATTACATTTTATAAAATGTTAGATCAAGAAAGAGAAATTATTACAGATGAAAATAAGAGAACACTTGTTAATAAATATTTGAAAAATAACATCGATGATAAAATGGATTTGATTGCTAATAATTTAATTATTGTTGGTCTATCCACTATGACAAAAGAAAATGCAAGAATATGGTTAAATACGTATTTACCAATTGCTTTCTATAAAATAGTATAATAATACATATGAATAAATTTTTATTATTATAATTTATAATTTATAATAATAATAAAAAACGTTTTATTTTCTCAAATATTCTTCAATTGATTTTACCTTTCTTACTAAATATCTAACTCTACGTGATAAAGTTACAATATCTTCATGATCTGAATCAACATCAGAATCGTTAAGTTCACTTTTCTTTCTATCAGGATGTTGACCTTTTCTTCTAATAGTTTCTTGTATACGTTCATCTTCAGAACTATCTCCACTATAGTCAGAACTATCGGAACTATCGGAACTATATGAATCGGTACTTTCATTAGATGAACTATCATGTCTTCTAGATCTTGATCGTCTATCTCTATCTTCACGTTTATCTCTTTCATTTCTCGTATTTCTATTATCTCTTGTATCTCTATTGTCTCTGGAATTTCTATTATTTCTTCTATCTATTTCATTGCTTCTTTCTTTTACATCACGGGAATTCTTATCATCTCTACCATTACTTTTCTTTTCCATTCTTTTATTATCAGACATATTGGTATCTATTATAGATACTTGTTTGTCTTTATGTTGATTTTTATTATTATTTTTATTTTTTGGCTTTTGTTGTTTCTCAGAATGATCTTGTATCACTTTAATACTTGTTGAATTATTGTCAACAGTGAATGTATTTTCTGAGTTTGATACAATTAATGGTTCATTTTTTTCATCTTCATCGTCTGTTTCATTGATCAATTTCATAATAATATCATCCAATTTAGATTTATTATCAGATCCTTCATATGGTACAATAACAGATGATAAAGATATATCATTTTCAGTTGTTTTTATTTGTCCATATTCTTTCAATATATGTTCATTTACTTCATTTATTGGTACAAGTAAACCACTACCAAATTTTAAACGTGTATTATATACACATTTTCCTGACAATTTAGATATCAATTGTTGTCTTGATTTTATATTATCTATTATATCGCCTCTAACAACAAAGGATTTTGGATTGTGTTTTTTATATTCCAATGACATACTGCCTTTTCAAATATAATTTTATAATTTTAATTAATTATAAAATCATTTAAATATACTTTATATAATATTTTTTTATTGTTTTTCATAAAATATAACATACGTATTTTGTGTTGCAAACATTTTATTTTGTTCAAGCATTTTTACAGTTGTATCATCAAATAGAAATAAACTATTAAATCGTTTACATAATGCAATATAATGTCCTGATTCCAAATGTCCAATATGTTCTATTTGACCAATATTATTCCATACAGATACCAAAGGTGAATCGTGTTCTGTATCATTTGATTTTTTCACTGTTATTTCAAAACTATTTGGATATTCAATCAATGGTTTGTTATAATATTTGTTTAAAATAACAATAAAATATTTGGATATATTCAATGCTTGTTTCTCGTACAATGATTGTGCTACTGTGTTGCATTTATTGCATTTATAATCTTTCAAAACATTCACATTATACATGAAATGGTCAATATCTACTGTATCGTCCTCATTTTCTTCAGATGTGAACATTTCATAATGATAACACTCGTCTATTTTACTTGATATGTTTTTGCAATTACCACAATGGATATTGATCTTGTGTCTTATTTTGAAATAATGTTCAATCCCCAATTCTTCAATCAAATACAAGAAAAATTCACTGCTACTTTGTTGTTCGTTAATATTTATATTGCTATGTTTCTCCAACAATATGTTTAAAAGTTCCCATGAAAACATTGAAGTTTCTTTAAGAAACTCTTCTTTACGTTCTTGATTGTACAATTTTGTAAATTTTATAAATTTGCTTTTAAAATATTTTTGTAATTTATTCTTTGGAATTTGTTCATTTATTAAATAATACATGATATATTTACAATTGATTATATTCTGTAATAATGAATTAAAATAACAGATATTACTGTTATAATTATGAAATCCAAATGTTGGAACTTCTATTTCTTTATCCATTTTCAATGTTATACAATGTGTTGTTCTCTTTATATTATATTGTTATATAATTCAATTTTTTGGTTGATCAATATATTCTAATCTATTTAAATGATATGATAATATAATACATACAAATGAATAATCTCTGTGATAATTTCAATATACATGTTAATATTTTGAAATGTCATGAAGATGCTCTTTTACCAAAAAGAGGTAGTGATTTAGCTGCTGGATCTGATTTGTATTCTGTAATGGATTATGTTATAGAACCTAAATCACGTTGTTTAATATCTACAGGTTGGAAAATGCAGTTTCCTCATAACGTATATGGTCGTATTGCACCTAGAAGTGGTCTTGCTTTGAAAAATGGTATTGATGTAATGGCAGGAGTTATAGATCCTGATTATACTGGTGTTATTATGGTATTGTTATATAATACATCTGATATTAAATTTGAAGTACAAAAGGGTGATAGAATAGCACAAATTATATTTGAACAGTTCAAATATCCACAGTTCAAAGAAGTTGATATATTAACAGAAACACAACGTTCTTCATGTGGATTTGGTTCAACTGGTTTAAATTATATCTTATAAATGTTTATTTTCATTTATCTCTTTGTTTATTAATATAAAATTAATTCTCTTTAAAGAATTAATTTTATATAACAATTGCTCAACTGAAACAAATTAAAAATGGAATTATTCAATGTTGATAAAATGAAAGAATTAGAACAATTATTATTTAATACAACACAAAATAATAATGATACACATGTTAATTTAACAAAACTTATTAACAATTGCTGTAATCTTATTGATAATGTAAATAAAGAAGAAACAGAAAATGATAAAGATGAATTAGAAGATAAAATTCCTGATCTTGTTACTCCACCACTTAGTCCTTCACTAAAATACAATGATGTTAATGATACTTTATCTAATTCCTTTTTGTTAAATAGTGATAATTTAGATCTTCATAATGATAGTATCAACAATGATGAAGTAAATGATAAAGATTGTGACGATAAAGATTGTGACGATAAAGATTGTGACAATTCAATGACACATAATGATAATTATAATTTTACAGATTTGGATCACAATATTTATAAAACCACCAATACATTGATGATATTATTAATAATGAATGAGTTGTTTCATCTCTATATGAACTATCAAAGAGCGAGTGTATCTCTATTAGTATTGAACACATTGATGTATTTATTTTATAATTCTTTCAAGGACACCATAATCAAAGAACAAAACTCAATGTGTAAAAGTGTTTATCAATATACATGTACTGTATTGACATATGCTAAATCCAAATTAGATAATTTTTGGCAAAATGCAATGGATTATTGTTTTAGCAGAAATACACAGATGATGTTAAAATTTGCCTTGAATATGAGCAAAATGTATATTTCAAAAACATTCAGATTGTACAAGAATAAATTTTGGCAATTGTTTAATCCTCCTGTACTTGTGAACAATGTTAATGAAATAGTGTATTCTGTATCATTTTATTTAAATGGAATCAAGTATAAAATTCCGGTTATTGTTCCTTGTACATGTACATCTTACGGTGTAAAACAACCACCTTTAATGGTTCTGAATAATAAAGAAGAAGATATAGCACAACACATACAACAATTTATGGGGCCAAATAACGACTTTTATAATATGGCTATTAGACCAAGACATTTAGATGAAAAATCATTATATTTTATGATGGAAGATGGTTCAGAAATGACAATCCATGAAAATGATATTATGGTAATGTAAATATGAGATTGTGTTATTTGTGTTTTTAATTTTATTATAACAAAATTAAAAATAAATAAATTTATTAAATATAATATAATAAGTTATTATCTTTTCAAATTAATAAAATGTCATATCAGCGACCAAAATGGCAGAGTTACACATTACCTTCTTGGGAAAGACCAAATATCCTCAGAGATCCTCCTAAATCAATTCATACAAAGAAGAAAGAAAGAGTTGAAATGGGCGATGTATCTTATATGATACGCAATGACGATTCACGTATTAATGAAGGAATTAGTTATTTGGCTCGTGGTGTAAATCCTATGGTTGATGTTTCTTATTCTAATTATGGTGGCAACGGTGCTAAACTTACAACTATGGCTACACCAACTGCTACTAATCCTTATAAAGTTATTAAAGATGGTGCTTTTAGACCTCCTATAATGACACAAGAAGATTTATTACCATTGTCAAGAATGCGTCGTCCCGAAACATCAGCAACAACTAATCCTGGTATTTCAACTTTAGCTGGATTTGTTACTCCCAATTTACAAAATAATGTAGATTTAGCTACTGTATCCAATGCTATTGACGTAAAGAAAATTAATTATTTATCCATAAGACCTAGTGCTACTTTCAATATTAGTCTTCCTATAGATGTTGATGTATTTGGTAATAGAGCTATTCAAAAGAACAAACTTCAATTTGCTCATTATGCGAATCCATCTACTAATTTATTTGATGTACCTGATTATTTACAAACTACAAATGACAGAAATATTGTTAATGATGCGATCAATCAAAATAATCTCAAAGTACAAAATGTTACTTCTAATCCTAATCTTAAAGTGTATATTCAACAAGGTAATGATCTTACTGAAGTACAAGGTTCTGTAAAAGACAAATTAAATATTGCAGTACAAACACGTCTTGGTAAACCCATCACTATCAACAGAGAAGACGGAACACATATCAAAATTAAAGATTATATTTCTAAAGTAGTTCAAACTAATGTAAATTCAGCTGGTGGAGATGCTATTATTCTGCGTGTCAATAACAATGAAAACACAATTAAATTGGAAAGAAATATGCCGCTTTATGCCACTTCTACTAATATAAGTCCTGGATATCAGAAACAATATGATAATACAGGTGTAATTGAACTAGATTCTAAACTGCAAACATCAGCCATGTCAAACATAAATGACAGAACTATGACAGTTTCTAATAAAGCTAATGAATATGATTATGAAACTCAATCAGCTTCAAAAGCAAGAGGTATGGGTTATATTGGTGGTATCGTTGATACTGCAAGTGGTATCTCAAGATATTCAGGTGAAACCAAACTTCCTGATTTCAATAATGTGAGAAAATTAGCACTTGCTTATTAATTATAAAATAATCTATTTAGAATTTATATGTTTTTCTTATACCACTTTTACTACTTCTTAAATTGTATCTAGATTGTTTCATAGGTGATGGTCTATTGACTTTAGGTGGTGGAGTTGGTGTTCTTGAATTTTGAAATATATTTTCATTTCTGTTTCCATTATTGAATAACGTTGGATTTATATATGGGTGACTAGTATCTATTACTGTTGGTTTTAATACAAGTGGAACTTCTAGTGTATCTTGAAATACATTGGGTGGACTTTGTAAAGATGATCTTATTCTTGGTGGAGTTGGTGTTCTTGAATTTTGAAATATATTTCTGTTTAACATTGGATTTATATATGGTTGACTAGTATCTATTACTGTTGGTTTTAATGCAGGTGGAGTTTCTGCTGGTGACATTCTCTGTCTTATGTTTTGTTTCAATTGATTTCTATCTCTCAATAATTGATTTCTATCTCTCAATAATTGATTTCTGTCTCTTAATATTCTATCATATCCACTTGTTGGCATTTGTCCACTTGTTGATTCTTTACCAAATGGATGTATCCATCCTGTTTGTTCTGTATACGTATATTGTATACTTGGCATATTCAATGATGTATAATTATCTAAATGATATAACAATGTAATTATATTGGCTATATTCACAACAGCTAATATTGCTGATACCAAGTATATATAATTCAATTCATGATCTTTATCTTGTGTTTTTGTGTTTGTCAATACTGTTTCTTCATACGATGTCAATCCAGTATTCAAAAGTAATATCATAATATTCAATACAAATATGGATACGTTATTCTTAATACCTGCTTTTCCATACAATTTAACCATTAAATATAATGTTATTATTGTAACCAATACATAATTAGCCCACACAATACCTCTTAAATTATTTATATTTACATATAACTCCATTTTATTGGAATAATTATCTATTGTTACTTTATTAATAGTTAAAACTGCAATTAACAAACCAATAATTAATAATATTGCAAAGATTATTGAAGTTTTAAGAGAAACCATGTTTCTATTTTTGTATAATATAAATAAAAATTATATTTTTTATAAATTAATTTTATAAAAAATACATAACAAATATGAATAAATAATTTAATCTTCATTATGATCTGTACTTTTTGTTTTAACATATGTTTTTTTCGCAACATGTTCAATAAATGGAGTACCAAAATCTATTTTTAACAAAATATCATAAAATTTTTTATAAGGATCTTCTCCAACGCTTCCATTATCTTCATATTCTTGAACCAATATATTCAACAAATCTCTTTTTAAATGTTTTACATCTGCTCCCTTTTTCAACTGTACTCTTAATCTTTCTAATTCAGGATCACAAATCAATTCTCCACTTTTTTCATCTTTATATGAAAAATTCTTCCTATTGATATCTGTACATAATACTTTATCTTTACCATTTTCATCTTTTAATAAATTGTCAACTATATGATCATGAAATTCACTATCATCTAACATCATTGTTTCACAATTTACTATTTGTTTTACTTGTTTTGATATTTCACTTAATTTTAATGGTTCTGTTGATATATAATTCAAATAATTATTATGATTATAATTTTTAACAGTAGTTTTATTTGCTGTTTTCTCTACTATTTTTCTATATTCTTCTGCTTTATCTAATGCATCTTTTAATTGAATTTCTAGTGTTGTTATCTTATATTTATGTTGATTACATTCTTCTTTTATATTATTTACAATCATATCACATTCTTTGGTAATATTATTATTTTCTGTTTTGTATTTATTAATAATCACAGTTATATTTTTACATATATCTGTTTTTTTATGTTTACTGTAATTAGATTTTGATACATCTAAACAACAAAATTCACAACTTATCATTTGATTATTTATTTATTTATGCATATATATGACCTTTTAAATATATTTAGTAGTTTACAACGAATAATTGGATTATTCGACGAAGTACTCGTATAATTCTACTAAATAAAAAATATAATCTTACCTCAAATTGACCTGTTAAATAACATATTATTTAAAAGTAAATATTAAATATAGTTTCACTTTAATTTTTCTTTTTATTTTCATGATATAAATATTTGTACAATTTGTGTGAGAGTTGCAAAAAAAATACCAAATGGCTATTTTTCTAAATCCAAACAAAATATTTCTTTCTATAATAATTATTTTTTATTTTGGAAACTTATAAAATTATTCATAAAAATATAATTTATGAATAATTGTGTGAAACTTTTAAAAAATATCCAATGACAATTTTATAATTATTTATACAATATCATATTTCTTAATTATTTATATATACCACCATATTTTTCAATTATGATTAATATAACCTTTATTAACACTGAAATATCTAACAGGAAGAGTTAAATATAATATATCAAATGACATTCAGGTTAAATTTATGAAGTATAATTGAAGAGAAATATAAACGTTAAAACACATTAAAAAATATTGAGAAAATATTGAGAAAATATTTCAATAATTTGTGTGAGAGTTGCCAAAAAAATCTTCAATTGTCATTTTACAAAATCTTTACCAAAAGTAATTATTATTTATTTTGAAAACTTATAAAATTATTCATAAATTATCTTTTCATGAAAAATTTGTTTGAGAATACTATATTTCTAAATCATGATGAATTATGATCAATTATGATATATATAACCTTTACTAACACTAAAACATCCAACAGGAAGAGTAACTCTTCCTTTAGGAAGATTTTGATATATTATATCAAAGGACATTCAGGTTAAATTTATGAAGTATAATTGAAGAGAAATATAAATGTTAAAACACATTAAAAATTATTAAAAAATTATTGAGAAAATATTTCAATAATTTGTGTGAGAGTTGCCAAAAAAATCTCAAATGGCTATTTTTATAAATCCAAACAAAAATATTTCTTTGCCAAAATAATTATTTTTTTTATTTTGAAAACTTATAAAATTATTCATAAAAAGATAATTTATGAATAATAAAAATAATTCTATTATAATTTAGAAATTAATTTAAATTATGTAATAATTTATGTGAGATGTTTATTAATTGTTGTGTATAATATTGATGATTTATTTTATCTTCTTTTAAATGATTTCCACCTGATGTTAAATGCAAGAATTTATTATCGTATATTTCACAAATGTATTTATCATGGATATTTTTGTTTCTTTTATATCTTATATCTGTTTTTACAAATTCTTTTAAAGGTTGATTATGTTTTAGATTTTCTGGTAAATCTTTTTCATCCCATGTTTGTGAATGTAAATATCTTATAAATAATACATTATCTACAGGTACACTATCTTTTTCCACATTTCTTATCACTGATGGTTCGATAATATGATGTTTGTTATTTTCCAAAAACCAACAATGAAACCAATCGTTCATTCTTAGACCAACATTGTTTCCATCACGACAATCCCAATTTAAGAATGAAAGGTTCTTCATTTTATGCATATCAAAATACACAAATCCATTCCACATATAATTGTATGTTTTGTTATCAGTTTGTTTTAATACAACTGCACAGTCATGTTGATAATATTTTTCAGGGTTTAAATAGTCTATAAGAAACATATCACTGTCAATTATCAAGTATTTGTCAGGATTTGTTAATTGATACTTCAACATATAATTCATACTATCACTTGTACGAACCAATGAATTTAATTCAGTACGGTGATGTTCATTGGGTATATTGATACATTTGATATTCAATATATTACATGTGTTTTCTATTTCTTTTTTGATTGTTTCATCTTGAAAATTAGAATAATCTGGAAAATCCTTTGCATCGTTAAAGACAATATATTCAAAATCATCCAAGAAGAATTTCTTTAACAGATAATATTGAATTATAATATAGGATGGGTTATTGACAACTGAGGTTATAATTTTCATTTATATTATTTATATTATTTATCTATCAGTGAAGATATTGTTTATTTATTTTGATCTTCTTTTATATTTTTATATTGCGATGGAAAAAATGAAATAATTTAATGATAATTAAATATACATCATATTAAATATTACAATATATAAAAGAAATGCAAGTTGAACTGTATAACTTTCGCTGTTGGAAAAAACATACTATTGATTTTAATGACAAAGGCATCATACTTATAAATGGAACTAGTGGTTCTGGTAAAAGTTCAATATTAAATGCAATATACTTTGCTATTACTGGAATAGGATCCAAGATTGTTTCTTATGGTGAAAAAAAATGTAGTGTTAAATTAAGTTTAACCAACAATGATGGAATTAAAGAAATAACAAGAACAAAATCACCATGTAGATTAACAGTAAAAATGTCAAATGATGAGACATATGAAGATGAAGAAGCACAAAAAATAATAAATAATCACTATGGAAATTATTTTCAACAAACATCTTATATGACACAGAAATTAATACATTCATTTTTGAATTTGACACCAACTGAAAAGATGAATTTCCTACAAAAATTTGTATTTGATGATATTGAAACGCAAAATACAATGATAATGAAGAATAAATGTAAAGATAAAATTAGTGAATTGAAAAAATCACTTATTGAACACAAAAGTAAAATTTCCCTTTATGAAAATGAATTGTCATTACTTGATAATAAATTTAATATTTTAAAGAATAAATACAGTATTACTAATTATCAGATAATCGGTGATTATTTTAAAACCCTACCACTTGTTACATATGATCCTAATACATTGAAGGAATTGAGAGATAAACAATCTGTATTCAATGAAATATTTCAAAAATACAAAGAATATAAAATGAAACAAGATGAATACAACAATCAAAAACAACAAATAATGAGTGATATACAAGATAACATCAATTCTAAACAGAAAATAAAGGAAGAAATAGATAACACGGAATATAAAGGTGATAAATATATTGAATATTTGAATAAGGGTAAATTGTATTATTCAATGAATAAAAAATATGAAACACTTGTTAAAAATATGGATAATAACATTCATAATATATTCATTGTTATTAATAAACAGAATGAATTGTATAAAACACAGATAAAATCAGCAATCGATAATAAAAATAAAGCATATGAACAATTATCAACGGTTTACGCAGATATTGATTATATTAAAGAAAATATTGAGAAATGGAACAAAAGCACCCAAACAATCATTGAATATAGCAATTTAATTAAGGAAATGTCTAAGAAATATGACATTGAAGATTGTAATAATATAGATACGATAAATACTAATATTATAGTTTGTAATAATGAATTGGACGAATATAGAAAATTAATGATAGAAAAACAAGAACAATTAAATAAAATGAAGAATGATTGGAATATGATAAATAAAATACACAAATGTCCAAAGTGTCATGTTTATGTTAGAATTCAAACTTCTAATAAAGATCCCAATAAACATAAATTAGTAGAAGATAATAGCGACATCAAAGAATTAAATACAGATACATATAATAAAAATACTGAGACATTGCAAAATGAAATATCAACATTGAGTATCAAAATAAATGATAAACAAAAAGAAATATATACCAAAGAAACAAACAAAAACGAATTGATTGATTTTAATGCTAAATATGATAACTATAAAAAAAGAATAAAAAGAGCAGATCCATTATTAATTAAATATTATAATTTTAGTTTCACAAATAATTATATGAGTACAGATAATTACAATAATAAAATAAACAATATTAATAAATGGTTGAATGATTACAATAAATATGAGAATGAAATAATTCATTATGAAACATTGATTAAGAGTGTATTAGGACAACCTGAACACTGTATAACTGAGATACTTGATAATTTAAAATCAAAAAATACAAGTGATATTCACATAAATATAAAACAGTATATGAATATCAGTAACAATGATACAATAAATAAAATGTTGAAAGAAACACTTGATATTTTGGAACAAATAAATTATATTCGTTCACCCAATGACAAAATAAATATAGATAAATTAGATGAAATACCTTCATTAACAGAAGATGAGATAAACAATGAATATCTTGAACAAACAAATAAAAAATTAAAATGTGAACATAATTATACATTGATATTACAAATAGAAAGTAAATGTTGTTTATTGAATGAGAAATTGAATAATATTAATAACAAACTAACATCAGTAAATAATTATATAAACAATGAAACAGAGAATATTGAAGAAAGATGTAATGAAATAAATAAACAGATAAACGAATGTTATGAAAAAGAACAAAATTACAATAAATATATGATAATGAATGATATATATGAACAATGGAAACGATTAAAATATGAAACAAGAATACATCAATATACACAAGACAATGTGAGTAATGATATTGTTATACATGAAATGTTCTTGAATAAAATAAACGAGAGTGAAAGTATTACACTTACAAAATGCATTGATAGTGTAAATTATTATATCAATGATTATTTAGAAAAGTTTTTTCCTAATGAAACAATGATAGTTGATATAGTACCATTCAAAGAGAAACTTTGCAAAAATAAAACAGAAAATGAAATGAAACCAGGAATAGATATCAAAGTGTGTTATAAAGGAGAAGAAGTAGAATTATCAGCATTGAGTGGTGGTGAATACGATAGAGTTTCACTTGCAATAATGTTATCATTTAATCATTTGAGTACAAGCAATATGATATTATTGGACGAATCGGTTGCCAGTTTAGATGCAGAATTGACCAATGATATATTAGAGAAATTAAAAGAAAATTTAAATAACAAACGAGTGATTGTTGTTGCACATCAATTAAGTACAGGGTTATTCGATCAAATAATAAATACAAAATAATTATACGTTCAGTGTTTATAATATAAATTTAAAAACATATATTAAAATAATATAAAATGACTACAGTTACTAAATTATCAAATGTAAAAGATACAGAATTAAATGGTCCACAAGATATACAATCATCCAAAACACAACAAAAAAATCAAGAAAATCAAGAAAATAATGATTATGAAGTTTACAGTGATATATATAAAACCAAAATCAATGCACCTGCACATGATTTAAAAAATAAAATCAGATTTATCAAAACATTTGAACAAGTAGATCAATTAAACATTGATACAGAAAGTATTGTAAAAAAAGAAATTGAACATAAACCAGATACAATAGTGACATCGGTTATTAATAAATTTATTGAAAGATCAAAAATGGGAAAAGATAAATATGGAACAGATTTGGATAGAACCGATTTATCATTATACGATTGGATATTACACGCACAAGAAGAACATATGGATGCAATATTATATCTTGAAAAAATCAAGAAATTGATAAAATGATAAATAACAATATATATTCATCTTATTTTTATTTATTGATAAATAAAAATAAATAAAGTGAAATAAATCATCAACAACTATTTACATCATATTTTTCTACTGGTTTAATAGATACAAACAAATTGATTTGAACTAATGGATTTGGTTCAAATGGTGAAATAGTATCAGGTTTTGAATATTTCAAAGTCAATCCACTTGGTAATGTAATTCTAAAACGTAAATCTTGCATTGGATTGAATGCGATAATTTGATTTTGTGTTGTTGGTTTTAGTGTATAAAATGAAGTGGGAATATTATAAAGATATTTATCAATTGGAACTTTGAATATCGCTTGACCTGAATTTAAATTGTTTGAATACATAACATTTAGAGATTGTTGAAATCCATCATTGTAAATATGAACATAAACAAATGGATAATTATCAAGCAATCCACCTCTTAGTCCTTCAACAACCAAATTTGGTAACGTCAAATATATAAGAGATAATTCATAATACCGGACATTAGGAGGACCAAGTGTTCTGTAGAATAAATTTTTTGAATTGTCGTCTGTTTTTTGTGACAATTCAATAATATCTGCTCCAGCTCCAATAAACTTTGTTTGATTTATATTCGGTTGGATAGTTGCGGCCAAAGAACTACTGTCATATTCAACAATTTTATAATATGTATCTTTGAGAATTCCATTTAAAAATCTAAAATATAAATTGTTATATGTTCCGATATTGGGTAAAGCAGTTAATAAATTGATTTTATCAACACAATTTATATCATTAACGTTATTGATGGTAATATTGGTTGTTAATGTTGGTACAGTTTTTCTTATTGTATAATTAACACCAACAGTTGCTGTGACAAATGGTATATCAACGGTTGCAATTTTTGTAGTCCCATTGTATTGAATTATTTGGTGATATTCATTGTTTATTTCCAAATAAGATAAAATATAATAATTGAATATATTGGTTTCTCTGTTATCTAAAACAATATTGATAGCTGTACTTGTCATTTGTGTAGTAAGAGGTGGTGAAGTACTGCTTGCATTAGAATAAGGAGTACTAGAAAGAACAGGATCATTAAAAAAATAATCATCAGAATAATCCTTGAATCCACGATAAGGAATAACAAAATCACATGGATTGGGATATCTATTTCTGTCACGAAATTCACTGTTTATATCCATATATTTTAAACAATTCATATGATTGAGAGAATGACATTTCTTATTGGTAACATTATTGTAATTGTGAGTTAAACATTTATAATTAGCATTATTCATTCTGCAAGTATTTTGTTATATTAGTTATATTAGTTATATAAAATATATTTTAACATAATTCAATAGAAGATTTATAATTTTTCAAGTAAATAATATAATAATTCTTAATTATTTTCTGATCCAAGATAATTATATTTATTTCCAAATACATAAAATGCGTATTGAAAAATCACAATTAAAAATAATGATTTGTGAATTTACTTTTGGAACAACCACGAAATAAAACATACTCAATTCATATATAGTCAAAATTGCAACAACGATTAAAAAATAATATAGGTTAATAACAAATAAACATTTATTTAAAAAATAAAAAATATATAATTTATATATTTATATAAATTATATAACAAAATGAATGATCCATATAGTAATTATAGCGATGAACAGAAACTGTTTGCGATTGCTGAAAAAACAATACATAATAATGTGAAAAAATTATTATATAAACCATTAATGGTCCCAACACAAAGTGATAAATATAAAACAGTTTACAAATATATGGACATGAATAAAATAAAAGATTATCAATATCAGAAATATATAATCCCCTATGATATATCAAAAGATCTATATATGGAATTAAATAAAAGAGAATACAATCGATTATTGTATGAAGTTTATAATGCAATTCCCACAATCAATATTACATCAATGTTATTTCAAAAACATGAAGAATCAATGAACAGAATATTGATGAAATCAGATATTTATAAAATACAAATATATGACAATTTCAGAATATTTGTTGAAATGAAAGAAGATAATAGCTTTAATTTTGGAATAGTTCTTCCAAATATTTATTCACAATTGTTAATAAATAGATATTCTTTTCATTTAAAAGAAGTAAACCCAATGTTAAATGATGAAGAATTAAAAATAATTATAGATGTATTGAACAATTGTATAAAATATGAAACTGATATATCAAAAGATGATTATTTGAAAGAAAATATAAAGTATAGTGAAAAGAATTATACTGATGTTTATTTATATTTTAATGGAAATGATGATCTATTTATACAATTTGTTATTTTAAGTTTCATGTCATTTATATTTGAGAAAGTGAATAATAATTATATGATTAAACAGATGAGTTTTATAAATCAAACACCGGAAAATATAAAAAACCATAAACTACCTGATAGACATGCAAATGGTTTATTAATACAAAAAATAAATAAAAATAATAAATTTGATACAGTTATATTTTATCAATACGAACCACATGGACAATGGCAAGGAGCATTTACTTATTTAAATGGAATAGAATCAATATTTGAATATGTAAAAGATCAAATAATTGATTTTATGTTAAATAATAAATTCAAATACAATGGTATTAATATTTCACTTGATACTTCTGTATTATTGAAAAAATTTGAATTCAAAATAAAAATAACTGAATGTTCATATGGTCCACAGGCAAAAATAATGAAAGAAGATGTTGGATACTGTCAACAAATTTCATTGTTTTGGATGAACAATGTTCTTGATACAATTGAAAATATAAATTTATATGATAATATTTACAGAAAAGCTAAAATGATTGATCCAACAATAGAACAAAGGAAATTATTATCAGAATATCCATTTGACTATTGGATAAACAATATTGATAAAATTACAGTAGATTTATTAGATAATTTTAATGTAAAATATTCAGATGACTTAATAGATATTGATACAGTATTTAATACAATGAAATATTATATTTCACAAGATTATAACGATAACATTCAGTATTTTAAACAATTGTTTATGGTTAATAAGAGACGGTTTATAGAAATATTTGACGAAACATATGAGTTTGATGAAGATGAATTTGAGGAAATATTAGGTATGCCTAGTTTTTTATATTATTCCAATTCGTATCCAACAGCCACTTATTATTTTTTGATTATTAAATCCGTTATGTTTAAATTATACGCAGATACACATCAAGAAATAACAATAGAAACATTTTTTGATTTATATGAAAAAACAATGAAGTCGTTATCTTTTGATACACAAATTATTAAAAAAATACTTTCCAATAAAAATAAACTGAGAATTGTTGGTTATACTAATATATTCACTGAATTATGTTATAAATACTTTAATGAATTGTACAGTTCAAAATATCTAAACAACAAAGATCGAAATCTTGTAAATACTGCCATTACAAGTGATGCTATATATTTCAGATTTTTAAAGACACGTGTATCGAGTAGTAAAATAAAAGAAAAGAAAAATCAAAAACGAAAATATGATCCAAATGAAAAACAAGAAGCAGAACAATATATCCAAATGCACGAAGATGAAATGAAAGAATATGAAATAGCTGAAAAGAACAAAACTGATCTTTCACAAACAAAATTGGGAAAAAGACATAGAGTTGAAGATTATCATGCTAATGTTCTTGGAAAAGGTGATATTAGAAAAGGATATGAGATTTTAAATAAAATACAACAAGAGATAGAAGATGAATTAAATAATCAAGTAAATCCATTTTATCCACCTGTAACTAAATGTAAAAATGATAAAGTATGTAAAAATATAAATCCATTGTATCAATGTAATACAGAGGAAAATATATGCGTGAATACAAAAATACAAATAGGAGATGATTGTGTAACCAATGAAGATTGTCATTCAGGTAATTGTGAGAATTATGAACATGAAAATAAGAAATTGAGTATCTGTAGATCAAAACCATCAATAAAAAGAGTTAAATAATATATGATTGTAAGATTAAGAACATATATGAGTTGCTAACATTTTTATAATTGTCATTTTCTTTAATGTAATTTTTAATAAATACATATTATTGTACATTTTCTTTCTTTGTATTATTTTCTTTCTCATCTTTTCCTCTTTTGAACAATAAACCAGATCCAGCTGATATAGCAGTGAGATAAGGTGCGGCATTTCTTCCCAATTCCATTTCAAATATGTAAAATATTTCATAATCTCTTAAACCTTGTTTTTTATATTTTTCTATCAATTCTTGAAAAGAGTTCCATTTATTTACATAACCAATAGAATAAAATGTTATTAGTGTCACGAATATTATAAATATAATAATGATTGTATAATTCTTTATTTTTGTTTCATCCATTTCTGGTTTTTTATCAATTATCAACATTCGCAATACCATCACGATAATGAAAATAGATATTAATATAGACCAATATATACCTTCATATATACCACATTTTAAAGATTTCATTTTACTTTCGATCATATATAATTGAGAATAACATCCTGGATGCAAATATTCTGCAAAAACCATTTATAATTTTTATAAATTATAAATACAATAAAAAAATATTCATTCGAATTATTATCTATTTAATAATATTTTCAATAATGTAATAATTTATGAAAATGCAAACAAATGATTTGAATAGTGATATATACAATGATTTTAATGATTATAAAGATAATTGCCATATCATTGAAACTATATCTACTAATTTAAAAATAATCAATCAGATTCTTGAAAAAACAAAACAAAAAGAACGCACTAAAAAGGCAAATTATTTCTATAGTTATGTGAAAAAATTCAGTGAACAAGGTGTACAGGGTATTGTTGGTGTTATTTCACTGAAAAAAATCTTGAAAAAAGAATTCAGTGGATTAAATCAACAGAATATCAATAAATGTGCAAGTGGTGGCACTACTGTATTATCTCAATATTATATGGATATACAGAATAATATACCATCTTCATATTTAATCACATATGAGAATAAGAGTATCGACAATGATACTATATTAAGAGAAACTGGTTATCCTCTTGTATTCAAATTATCTGTGGATATGAATAATATGATACATCATGAGAAGAATATTGCTAATCAATTATATACACTACATTCTTATTGTCCTCATTTTATCAATATTCTTGGAGAGTTTACTATACCAATCAATAGTTGTTATATTGCTTTAAATATTGATGAAACTGATTTGTATTCAGATACAGATGATAGTGATTATAGTGATAGTGATAGTGATAGTTATACATCAGAAAGTAATTGTTCAGATAATACAGAGAGTGATTGTTCAGATGGTGAATGTTATACTGATAGCGAATACGAAAGTGAAAATGAAAATGAAGAAGAAAATACAGAATATGAAATAGAATTTGAAAAAGAATTAGAAAGATCCAAAAATTTGTTTCATGAAGCAAAAGATGCATTTCCACGAACTGTTATTTTGTATGAAAAAATAAATAATTTTCCATTGCATCGTTATTTGAAAAAAATAAAATATGATAATAACCTCATGTCATCTCAAATACTACAATTGTTATTGGCATTACAAATTGCACAGAACCAATTCAATTTTACACATTATGATTTGCATACTACCAATGTTTTGCAACAACACTGTGAATACAATTCAGTATTTATGTACAATATTCATGGTATAAAATATATCGTACCCACTTATGGTTATTATCCAAAAATTATTGATGTTGGAAGTAGTTATAGCGATGAAGTGAAAAATCATACCATGTTAACACATGCAAATAGCTACGATTATGGATTTCAATCACAATTTTTTGATCCTTTGAATGATATTCACCATTCATTACTGAGTTTGTTCTATTATATTGAAGATAAAAAATTATGTTTTGATAGTCTTTGCAACAAATTCAAACATATATTTTATCGATTACCAGTCTTGAGAAAAAGTGGATGGAAAAAATTACCACATGATTTAACAGATACTGTATTCTGGAAAATAAAAAAAGATTGTCTTCCTGAATATGAAAATTATGATATATTTAGAGAATACAAGGGTAATTTTCTTGAAGTGTTAAATTCTCTCGTATTCATTCCATTTGAAAAAGGATTAGATAAAGATATTATTAATATTGACGTTCACAAAATGTCCAATAAAGAATTATATGATTATATCGAAACACATCCAAAAATAAATTTTAAACGATGTTTTAATCTTGTTATGACAGAAATGGAAAAAATGTTCTATAATGAAGAAATTTGTGGAGAAGATATCATATTTATTTTTAAAGAATTGTTATTTCTGATATTGAAATACAAAAAAGATATAATAATCGACAACAATAAATTGACAGATAAATATGCAGAATTAAAAACAGCTAAAGATAATTATGATGAAATAGCTAAACTCAAGAATTTGAAAACAAACAAGAACAATCAAAAACAGTTTAATCAAAGTATAACTGTATTAAATAAAGTGAAAAAAGAAGTGGAAGTATTAGAGAAAGTATACAATAAAATAAAACAAGAATTAAAAGAGAAAACACAAACATACGTTGAATCTTATGTTGAATATGATAATGTTGATTATTTTAAATTAGTAAATGGACTTATCGATACTGGTTTGAATGTCCAATCCATTTATTATTTATTGACAAAAGACCATCAAGATATTATCAAAAAATCATACGAAAATACTGTTCCAAAACAACCAATTGATATGTTTGAATATATCAGTAGAAATTTCACTCCTTCTTTTCATATTGAACGTGACACTGTCGTGTATTATTGGGATAGTGACAATAAATACCATAAGAAATTTTGCAATTTCTATGATGAGAATAATTATAAACATCAAGAAATAAACAATTTACCTTTTAATCTAAAAGCAGAAAGATTATTCAAAATATGTAATTAAATTAATTCATTTAAAATTATTGTAAAATAAATACCGTTGATATTTATTTTATAAGAAACGTCCCCAGTTGGACTTGAACCAACAACCTATCGGTTAACAGCCGAGCGCGCTACCTATTGCGCCATGGAGACTTCTCATATAATGTTTATTTCTTTAAATTTTTATTTTATGTTTTTTTTATTGATTATTTTATATTTATATTTTTATTTTTATTTTTTTTGTTTTTTAATTTTTATTTTTATTTTTATTTTTTAATTTTTTATAAAGATTCAATATTAAATTCAATATTCATTGTTTTCATAAAGTGTGTTAATATTTGAAACTGTAAATCATCTGTTTTTATTTTTAAAGTTATTTCA
>Ga0214919_10002436_pt1 | contig 29329 bp, 24 predicted proteins | sample LL1503_MetaG_FD_177994 | JGI IMG/M metagenome (GOLD analysis project Ga0214919, IMG submission 177994) | Freshwater microbial communities from Lake Lanier, Atlanta, Georgia, United States - LL-1503 | ecosystem: Environmental > Aquatic > Freshwater > Lake | place: USA: Georgia | collected... | reverse complement strand
CCATCATTTCCTTAAAGGTTGGGTTTCCCACAGTTTTAGGTTCTTCGGCTACTGGAATTTCCAGTTTATTCAATTCATTAAATAAATTTTCATTTTTTTCCTTCTCTTCAACATTCAAGTTTTCGTTACCATTTGGATTAATTAATTCATTTTCTTTATCATTTACCAAGTCGTCTACTATGTCTCTATGTGCCTTCACATCATCAGCGCTAGTGCGTCCACTTTTCAGTTTTACCCAAGAATTCTTATTTTCAGCAGCACTTTTTTCATCATACTTTTGTTCTAAATATCCTTGTATTTCTTTTAATTCATCTAGACTCTTTGTTGCCATTTGTTTTGAAAAAACTTCTGGCTTCATATTTTTATATCTATATTTTTCGTCTGTTGGTGCTGTTGATACAGGTGCTGATGAAGATGCTGATTCTGATATAGGTGCTGATGCTGATTCTGATATAGGTGCTGATGCTGATTCTGATATAGGTGTTGAAGTGTCTGTTGTATCTGATGTTGAAGTATTCATATTTCCTGTTTCATCAGTTGTTTTTATAGCTGTTGCTTGGTTACTTAATATATTAGCTCTGTTTGCCAATTGTTCTTTTGCTAACATGTTTGCTTCTTCTGGAGTTGGCATTGAATTTATATCTGTTTGAATTTTAGCAATTTGTGAACTTGCATTAGAAAAAGAATTTTGAGGTCTGGTTTTTTTACCAGTTTTTAACATAGGGTTATCATTACTATTATCATTATCATTATTATTATTATTATTGTTATTACCTTGCGAATCATTACTACCTTGCGAACTATTACCTAAAATTTTTACTCCCAAATATGCGCCTGCGCCACCAGCAACTAAACTAGCTATTACTATTCCTGCTATTGCTCCACCACTAAGATTGTCATTATTTGCCATATTTTATATAATATATAATATATACATATAATATATTATCATATTGCTAAATCTACTATTATTCTATTTGTAAGAATTCCTTGATTGACACAATCCAATCATTAACAACCTGGCTATTTTGAAATATATCCAAGTTCCCGTCTAGAACCAATTGTGTTGCCTTTATTCCAGTAGTTTCATCTAGAAATGAATTGTGATAATCGTGGCACGCAGTTAAATAGGCAAGCGGAATAACTTCCTCGCCGATTCGCGCTCGTTTATGGATGCGCTCATAGCATTTGGTCGGGTCCGTATTCACGTAAATGACGTCATTTACCGGAAAATCCTTAGCAAACTCGTCAAACCAATTTAAATAAATCTGATACTTAACATCTTCTATTTTGCCTTGGTCATATAACATCTTTGCAAACACAAATTTATCAGTATATAAACTGCGTTCGGTGATAATTATATATTTTTCCTTTTTATTTATATTATTGTTTGTTTGAATCCTCTTCATAATATCTCTAACCGTCTCTCTCAAAATCGTGAGCCGAGAAATATAAGCCATCATTTGAAATGCGAATGAATATTGCTGTTGATTTGCGTAAAACTTTTGGAGCATTGTGTTACCATCTTTGTCCTTAATTTTCTCCCATTCGTCCACGGGCTCCCTGAGAAACAATACATTGGCATTCTCCTTAAATATCGTCTTTAATGTTTCCAACAATGTGGACTTACCTGAGCCAATATTCCCCTCAATAGAAACAATTGTGATATATTCATTTAATGCCATTGTATTGTTATTATTATTTATATTGTTACTTTTATTTTGTTTTTCTAATTCAATTTTTATTTTGACTTTTGATTCTTATAATATAAAAAAATTGATTTATTAAATGTATTTAAAGAGGTTATTATAAATTATAAATATACCTTACACATTTAAAATGGACCTCAATCAAGTTAAATTATCTAAATCAGAATGGGAATCTATTGAAATCCCAGTTTCAAATCAAGAAAAAGAAGTATTGGATTTAATAACCAAAGGATACTCCGACGTAAATATACGGATTAATAAGACAGATTCTCTCTTTACGTTTTTAAAGATAGAATTCAGTAGTGAAATAGAAGATTTCTTATATAATAAATATTTTGCTGAAAAGATGAAGGCAATCGTCAAGAAATATGGACTCTCGTTTATCAAATTTGAAAAGGCAAAGTCAAATGGGAAAGCGAGGCATTCCAAGAAGGAAATAAAGGAAGAAGAAACCCAGGAATTAAAGGAAGAAACAAAAGAAGAAACTATTTGTTATATTGACATTGTAACAAATGTCAAATTAAAGACAAAGGACCAGATTCGTTTGTCTCGCACTGATACGATTGATGAAACCAGTGCAAACATTTACGATTTTGTCCTGTTCAGACACCTTGAACAAATGGTTGTAGAAAAGTCTAAAAATGACAGGCATTGGTTATTTCATTATTATACTATTAGCAAGTTGTTAACGAATAACGTTGAAAAGGTCAACACTCATTTGCTGCGTATAATAAATGCCTGTTTACAGCATTATGATAATAACAATGAAGTAGATTTGACCTATATTATTGAAAATTCTTATGATTTTATTGAGCGCAATTCAAATCTGTTGAAATACAGCGATTTATCTTTATACGAACATCAAAAGGAAATATTCAATGCTGTAAAGAGAGACAGTGCCAAGTTGATATTATATATTGCTCCTACGGGCACTGGCAAAACATTGACACCCCTTGGTCTATCAGAAGGACATCGTGTAATATTTGTTTGTGCTGCTAGACACGTCGGTTTACAGTTAGCAAGAAGTGCGATTTCGGCAGGGAAAAAGATTGCCTTCGCGTTTGGATGCTCTTCAGCAGATGATATTCGTCTTCACTACTTTGCTGCTGCGGATTATACAGTTAATAAGCGCGGTGGTGGAATTAAAAAAGTGGACAACTCAAATGGTATTAAGGTTGAAATAATTATTTGCGATATTCGCTCCTATTTGCCGGCGATGTATTATATGATGGCATTCAATAACGCCAAAGATATTGTTGTGCAATGGGACGAGCCCACGATTACAATGGATTACAAAGACCACACTCTACACCAAATTATTAAGAAGAATTGGAGTGAAAATATGATTCCAAATATGGTGTTGTCATCTGCTACTTTGCCAAAAGAACACGAGCTAGTTCAGACTATTACTGATTTTAGAACAAAATTTACAAGCAGAAGGTCGCCAAATGTAGATATTGTCAGCATTGTTAGTCACGACTGTAAGAAGACTATTCCCCTTCTTAATAATAATGGCTACGTTATAATGCCGCATTATTTGAGCGACAATTACGAAGAAGTTTTAAAGGTTGTTCAGCATTGCGAAGACAATTTGACACTATTGCGCTACTTTGATTTAAAAGAGACTGCCAGTTTTGCGATGTATGTAGAAAAGAATAATTATGTAAAGTCAGCGGCAAAGTTTTCCAGGAATTTCATAAATGTAGCGGATATTGATATGAAAAGTATTAAAATTTACTATTTAAGGGCGCTTAAAAATATTAAACCAGAGTCTTGGGCTTCCGTTTATACATCATTTATGCTAGGCAGAAAGAAGCGCATTAACCATAACAGTGCGATTGATGCCAGTGGTAATAAAATAATTAAAACTAGAAGCTTAGGCTCTGCTGAAAATATCACGAGCACTAAACCAATTAGTGGTTCTAATTTAACCAGGATGGCCTCTACTACTGCTTCTAGTGCTCCAGCTCCAGTAGAACCCAACGGCAGTTGCGCCATCTATATTACAACCAAAGACGCATACACATTAACAGATGGACCTACTATATTCTTATCCACGGATGTTCAAAAAGTTGCCAAGTTTTGTATCCAGCAGGCAAATATACCGGCACTCGCAATGAAAAATATTATGGAAAAGATAGAATATAACAATGCTTTAAATGAACGAATTGAAGCTATTGAAGATGAGCTTGCGTTTGAAGAAGAGAAGCTTAAGAACAGTATTTGTGGTCAGGGGGGTGATGTTAAAAAGGAGAAGAAAAATAAAGGCAAAATTGCTGGTGACCTGATTGACCGAATGCTTTCTAGTGAGAACAATGTGAAATTTACCAAAATGCGCGAAACGCTTGAAGAATTGAAGAAATTGGTTAAAAATGCGAGTCTCAATGATGTATTTGTTCCAAATAAGTTAGAGCATCTTAAGAAATGGGCTGAAAATTTAGATACCAAGTGTGCGTTTACCAGCAACATTGACGAGACCACAATATCATCTATTATGTTACTGAAGGATGTAGAAGACAGTTGGAAAGTATTATTGTTACTTGGTATTGGTGTATTTACTGAGCACAAGAGCATTGCATATACTGAGATTATGAAGAAGCTGGCAGACAAACAGTTGCTCTATTTGATTATCGCGGATACTGATTATATTTATGGCACAAATTATCAGTTTTGCCACGGCTATCTAAGTAAGGACTTGAATATGACGCAAGAGAAGATTATTCAGGCTTTAGGTAGAATTGGTCGTAATAATATTCAGCAAGAATATAGCGCGCGTTTTAGAGATGATGAACAAGTCAAGACACTGTTTACTAGTTTTAAGTCAGAGGACAAGCCGGAGGTTTTGAATATGAATATGCTCTTTAATACGGCAAATATAAGATGGAACGGTACAGAATATTTAGAACAAACAGAAGAGAACGAGGAAGAACTAGAGATGTAGACTCTTCGTTTATAAAATATTAGTTAGTTAGATATTATAAAATAAAAATAAAAATAATAAAAATGTGTTTTTTATTTTTATTATTTTTATTTTTATTTTATAATATCTGTATAATTTAAAGAAATTATGGCAGATGTTCAACAACAAGAACCGTCAATGGGTAACGCCGAAGAAGGACCGTCAATTGGTGACGCTGCTAAAAAATTTGGCAAGAGAGCTGCCACTAGTACATTAAACATTGGCAGTACACTATTACACACAGCAGACAGAGTGACTGGCTCAGTTGGCGACGCACTCCATGCTGCTACTGCTACTGGCGTAAATGTTTTAAAAACGGCAAATGCCACAACTAAATATCTAAATACTTCTGCAGAAGGGTGGGCCGAAAGAAATATAACAAACCAAGAAAACAAAACGGGTGTATATAAAGTCCAATCAGCTTCTGATGCAGCAACAGAAAAAGCACGTATAGAATTGGATACACAGAGAAAAATAGATGAGATAAAACAAAAACAAATAAAAGCCGACATTGACCAAGAAAGAAAAATAGCAGCATTGAGCAAACAAAAAACTTTATCAAAACAAGAACAAGATGAAAATCAGGGCAAAGTTGACATTGGTTATTATTATGGTTTTAAATCTGATACTTCTCCATATGATGCTGGAAAAAGTGCTAGTAGTATATATTTTTCATTTGATAAATCTTGGTATTATTATTATTATCCAATATATTTTATAGATGATAAAGGCGAATTTCACGAAATTACATTACCACCAAAAGGTATTGACGGAGGAAATCGTGAAAAAAAAATATTAGTTCATGATAATACAGCCAATACAGATATATTTATAGATTTTGTAAGAACAGCAGGTAAAATATATGGAGATTTAATGGTTCCAAAAATAACTGATGTTGTTAGTGGTGTTGAAATACCAATTAAAAAAATAGAGTTTGCTAAAGGTTGGTGTTACATTCTAAAAACTGGTGGCAGAAGACGTAAAACTAATAAAAAAACTAATAGAAGAACAAATAAAAAAACCAATAGAAGAACCAATAAAAGGCGTAGAACTATTAGAAGACGAAGATATTAAATTAAATAGATGACCCCATTTTGTGAATGAGTTCATTAATACCATTATTGAAATCAGTGTCAATTGTCCAACCTAATTGCTTCACTTTTTCATTGCTAATATAATACCTCTTATCGTTAAAAGGTCTATCTTCAATATAAGTTATCCATTCATTAGAATCCAGTGTTCCTTTAATCTTTTCTATTAGTATTTTCGCAATATCTAACACGGTATACTCGTGATGGTCATCGCTGCCAACATTGTATATTTCTCCAATTTGTCCCTTTTCTAAAACCAACTTTAAAGCAGAGCAGACATCATTGACGTGTAAAAATGCTCTCACATTGGACCCGTCACCTTGAATTGTCACCTTTTTATCCTGTTGTAGCTGTTGAATAAAGCGTGGAATTAGCTTCTCTGGATACTGGTTAGGTCCATATACATTGTTACCACGTGTAATGATAATTGGCATCTTGAAGGAATGATAATACGATTTGGCAATCAGTTCTGCCGCCGCTTTGGTCGCCGCATAGGGATTGGTCGGACATAATATGGAATTTTCATTCTTCTTTTCCTCGTTTTGGTCAAGCATTGATTCACCATATACTTCGTCTGTTGATATATGAATAAACCGAGTGATTTTTTTGTGCTTTCTAGAAGCCTCTAACAAAGTATGTGTGCCTTGAACATTATCGTGTGTATATTGGAGCGCATCTTCAAATGAGTTTTGAACATGTGATTGTGCTGCAAAATGTATCACTGTATCTATCTGATAAATATTCAGAATATTGGATATCAGGTCGTAAGAACACAAATTACCTTTGACTAAATGATAACGTGATGAATTGCGCACATCTTCATCAATATTGGTTTCTGATGCGCAATAATACATTGCGTCTAAATTGACAATTGTTGCGGCCACATTTTGTTTGAAGTAATAGTTTATAAAATTGGAGCCTATAAATCCACATCCACCAGTAACGAGTAGTTTCATGATTTGTTATATTTTTATATTGTAAATTATTTATTAAGTTATAACTTATAATATTTTTTATTTCATTTATCCTTGATTTTATTTCTTTCCTTTATTTCATAGACATTCTTTTAAGTACGTCTCTAACAGCGTCCTTAATCGGACTAACATTATTTCTTAACCCTAATGAAATATTTGATAATTTCATTGTGTCTAAACAATTGTTTGACCTTTTGGATGCCAGGATTTGGTTCTGTTCTTCAATGGAAAAGTTTGTCCAAGTGAATTCTGGGTCTACTATTTCTCTATACATTTCCAATATTTCATTATGTGAAATGACCCCTGGGTTTGTTAGATTCACAGTGCCAACTTGCTTCTTAAATGCCATTTCTATTAAAACCGGCAACAATTCGTCTAAAACTGTCATTGAATTTGGCATAGAGCATACCTTTTTATAGCTTGTAATCTTTGTAATAAAATTGCGCGGGCTGCCTTGCTCGTCTGTAATTGGCATCCGAATTCTGGCATTTAGTGTGCTATCTGAATACAATAGTTGCATCAATCTATCCGTATATCCCTTCACGATGGAATACGATGAGCCGAAAAAATTTGGCAAATCTGCCTCTAAAAAGCCGGTTTCTACGTTTCCGTAGAAATGATTTTGTTCATCATATTCAAAAATACAACCAGTTCCTAAATAGGTAAAATGTATTCCATTCTTTTTACTTAATTCGGCAAGACCAATTGGACTAAACAGGTTATCATTTATGTTTTCTAGTAGCTTGCCTGGCTTCTCTAGGTAGTCAATTGTACCAATTACTTCGTTATCATACACGCCGTGAGTGCGACCAATAAAACTCATAATATGGGTCACATTCTTAATCATATTTATTTCTTTCTGTATCATTTTGATATCATCTGCACGACACAATGATTTAATAACGGTGATATTTGTATCGCGTAGCAATTGGACCACCTTGGACCCAATCCAACCATTTCCACCAAATACAAGGACTACGGGTTCAGAATTATCATGAGACATTTTATATAAAATAAGAGTTAGTATTTAAATTCTTATTTTATTATTATGTTTTTACAATCTGTTATATTATTATATAATTTTTAGTTTAGTCCCTAGTTCGTTGAAATAACTCCCGTTATACAATACATTTTTATTGAGTGCCTTTGCCAATGTTTTGTCGCTCATTTGTAATTGTTTAATACAATCGTATTTCTTCGGAAGTGAACAAATTCTCTGATTAGATTATTATTGACGTCATATTGTCCGATGCAGTTTTTATATAGTATTGGTTCACTGTGTATTTTAATAAAATTTTAAGAACTGGCAAAGCAATTTTGTATAATCTATTTATTATAAAGGGTGTAAATACTATGGACACCCTTTATAATATACTTTCACCTTCGTATTTTGCCTTTATTTTCTCATTTAAAATAGCTATTTGGTCTTGTAAATTATAATCTTCTGGTAAAACCATCTTTATATTTAATCGTGTCCCATCTACGATTCTTTTTTCAAATACAAGATGAGGTTTCTCTCTTGTTACAACCAAGGATACATATTTGGGTAAAGTAGGTTCACTTTTTTCAGGATAAATACCATTTTCTAAATCATCAACAATCTTATTTGCTTGTGCTAGTTTGTCCAAAATTGACACTTTTTCGGACTTTGTTGTAGCCCAAGGTTTATCTAATTTTGGATGTTCAACACGAAAAAACTCTCTCTCCTTTGTTTTTGCCTTGTCATAAAATTCACGATTATAATATACATATTTTTTAAACATTTCATATGATATACCTAGTGGTAAATCTTTTTTGCTACTTCGTTCCCGCAGTGTGCCTTGTAAAATACCTTTAGAATTGGTCTGTTGTTCATTTTGTGTTGCAATCCGTAAATTGTCAAATGTATTATTTAAAGGATTTCTGTCAATATGATCAACACTAACATTTTTTATGCCTTTACCATTTCCATAACAACCAGTAATTATTTGATGAATGTAATAGCATTTTTGTTCTTCTGATGTATATGCAGTATGTGTTTGAATGTATCCATTTGAAGCCTTATACCAGGTCATCTTTTTATTGCAATTATTTTTATTTTCAAAATCTAATATTTTTGCATAACTTTCAGGACATAATTTACATAATGTATTTTGTTCACAATACATTAATAAAAACTCCCTTTCATTTTCTTTAATTTTCCACAAACAATTTTTAATTTTATAAGCTTGTTGACCTAATGTTGAATAATGTCCTTGAATATACTCAATTATATTATATTTATTTACAATTTCATCATATATCTTTGGATAACATACAACATTTTCTCTTCGTAAATCAAATTTATTATTATTTTTAAAAGAATATATGTTATCAATATAATTAAAATGATATAAATGTTCTAAAATATTTATCTCTTTATTATTTTCTTTATAATATGGATATAAATGATTAACATCAAGTTTAAATGTTTTATTTAAATCATCTCTAATTTCAATATAGTCTTCACTGTCAAGAATAAATTCATATTTTCCATAACTAAGAAAGCAATAATCACAGTTAACACAAAATGATGGCTTATTTCTTAGACGTTGATTAAGATTGATGCAGGGTTCTAGTTGGTTCATATTATAATTATATAATATGAATTCTCTTTAAATCATTTTTATGAATAATATATAAATTAATATATTTCTTTAGTTGCTATATGCGAGGCCTCCCATACCAGACATAATTCTGAGCACGTTGTAGTTGGTGGCATAGACACGGACCTTGGCAGTCTTGGTTCCCTCAACGGTGGCGTTGGAGAGGACAAGCTGTAAAGTGGCATTATCTATTCTGGAGAAGTTGCAAGTTCCAGAGGGTTGGTGCTCCTCAGGTCTCAAGGCGAACGAGTACACGTTGATACCCTCATCAGGGCATCTGGTGTGCGACTGGTAAGGTTGGACCCACGAGAAGTAGGTTCCTTCGCGCTCAGAGAAACGGTCTTGGCCGTTAAGTTGGAGCTTAGCGGTGACGACGGGGTTTTGGCCCCAGCAGTGGAGGTCCAAAGAGGCCTCAGTCATAACGAAAGTACCGGCATCAGAGACGGTGGAGTTATCGTTGTGGCCAGAGGACAAATCCTTGAGGGCAGCAAGGATAGAGGGGTCAACACCGAGGTTGGGGTTTTGGGGGACGGGGACACCTCCCATGTTGGCCTCATTGTAGGGGTTTTGGGGGCCGTGCCAGTATCCAGTGAATCCGGAGGGGATATCATAGTCAAGGGCACCAGCATCATCAAAGAGACCACGGGCATCAATGTAGGCACGGGAGTCAGCAGCGACGGCAGCGGGGCCTCCGAAAGCATGGATAGCGTTGGGGAGAGCATCAATGGCGTCAGTGTAGTTGAAGGGTTGGGCACCTAGGACCTTGAACAAGAGAGCATCGCACACAAGGGATGAGCAATAGTCAACGTTCTGGTCAGGTTGGACAACCCAGATAAGCTCCTTAACGGGGTGGTTAAAGTTGAGCTTAATCTTATTGGAAGATGAACCAACAGACTCATCACCAGTGAATTGGAGCTGGGTGATGAGGTACTCGTGAGGGTTCTGGGCGAATCTGCGTCTCTCGTCAGTGTCCAAGAACACATAGTCAACGTACAAAGAGGCGGCAACGAGCGACTGGTTGTAGGCGATGGCAGCGGGGACGGGGCGGCCGGGGGCATACTGACCAGAAGCCTTGATGGGGTTGGATGAATTGTCGTTGCAAGACAATGTGGTGACAGCCCACAAGCACTCATCAATAGGGCGGATGTCAAGGTTAATCTTGACCTCGTGGTATTGGAGGGCAATCAAGGGGAGAGCCAAACCAGGGTTGGTGCAAAACCAAAATTGGAGGGGGATGTAAAGGGTAGTTTCGGGGAGGGCGTTTCTGGGAGCGCAAACTTGACGGGGAGCCAAGGAATCGCAAGGGCCATCAACCTCAGAGAAAGAGGGGTCAGTGATGAAGGTGAGTTGGGTGGTGTTACCAATCATCTTGAAATAACCTCTTTGCTGCTCAGAGGTCATTGTGAGCTGGTTCCAGATGTGCATCCAGTCACCATATTGGCGGTCAATTCTTTGGCCACCAATCTCAACCTCAACTTGAGCAATGAGTTGCTCACCGGGGAAGTCCAACCAACGAGCATACACGCCCGAGCCGGAGCCAACAGCGAATGAGGCAATGCCCATGAGCTGGTTAATCTCAGGAAGAGTGACTTGCAAGTATGTTCTGTAAGCAAGGTCACCGTTTCTGGAGATAACGCATTGAACTCTGCGTCCGAAATCGGCTTGGCCGTTGAAAGTTTGCTCAATCGATTCGATGGCAAAGTTAGTATATCTTCTGTAAGTGACCTTCCAGAAAGTAATTTGAGGATTACCTGTAAGGTAAACATCTTGAGCACCATAAGCTACGAGTTGCATAAGTCCGCCTCCCATTTTATATTATTCCTAAAGAAAATAATTTTTTGAATTCTAATTTAATTAAATTTTAACAACAATTCAAATCTAATTAAATACCTACACTATTATTTTAATATATTATTAATGTTTACATTCTCCTTCATGAATATGGACAAATATAGCTCATCAAATACTTCTTTTTTCCCTTCGTGATTTTTTGTAAAAATATAAGAATCTTTTCTTTTCTTAATAGACCAACCATTTTCTAAAGCATTGTATAAAAATACCATTTTTTGAAATTTTATTTTATCTACTTCCAAGTCTAATTGCTCGTTATTATTTTTAGTTATCTTAATATCAATACCCATGTCCATCTCTATTATGATAACTATTGAAACAATAATTAATCTTTAAACTTATATAAAATGAGTTTTCTTAATATTCATTTCTTTCAAATTACATTTTCTTTTTAAAAAATAAATACTTTCACCAAATATCTAATTAAATAAATTTTAATAATTATAATATAAGTATTAAAATATGCCATCATTCAAACCAAAAGCTAATAAAAAAATAAAGGTCTGTAAACGATATTCTACCACATTAGATGGCAAACACAAGGAGATTATGGCTGATTTTTCAAAAGATGAGTTTGATATTATTCCTAGATTAAAAGAGGAAAAACAGCAATTAATAGTTAAATTATCTGAGTCAAAATTACAGATTGAACAAATTATGGAAATCAAAGACCGTATCAAGGAAATCAAGGAAAATATTAGGGCAATTAAAGAAAGGAAAAATGATTATTTCTTAGAAAATTCTAAATATATTTTTGAATATTTTGAAAATAAGAAAAATATTGACAACAAATCAGAAACAAATGAGTCATCGGTTAGCAGTAAAAATCAAATACTTTTCAACTTCTTTAAGATTCAGCAGCCAGAAAAAGAATCATCGGCAAATGATAATATTAATAAAAATGTTGTTCAGAAATATTTGTGCAATATAGATGAATCTTTTATTGATATGAATTCATTTGTAAAACAGACTGATGTTTGTCAAAGCTGTTATAAAGGCGAATTGATTCCATTAGACGACGAAGGTGTCTTAATTTGCAACCTTTGTGCTGTTAGTATACCTTATTTAATTGAAAACGAAAAACCATCTTATAAAGAGCCACCTAAGGAAGTTTGTTTCTATGCTTATAAAAAGATTAATCATTTTAAGGAAATTCTTGCGCAATTTCAAGGTAAGGAAACAACGCAAATACCTGAAGATGTTATTGAACAAATTAATCAACAAATTAAAAAGGAGCGCATAAAATTAGAACAACTAACACATTATAAAACTAAGGAAATTTTGAAGAAGTTGGGGTTTAATAAATATTATGAACATATCGCATTTATTAAAAATAAATTGGGATTAAAACCACCTGTATTTAGTCCTGAATTAGAAGAAATATTATGCAGTTTGTTTATGGAAATTCAGTCTCCATATTCAAAGACTTGTCCAGATTATCGTGTAAACTTTTTGAATTACTATTATGTATTGTATAAATTTTGCGAATTACTTGGCGAAGACCAATATTTGGCTGATATTCCTATGTTAAAAGATAGAGAGAAGCTTATTGAACAGGATGAGACTTGGAAGAAGATGTGTGTTGAATTGGATTGGGAATATATTGCAACTGTTTAACGACGTCTTCTTATTCTTCTTTTTCGTCCACCTTTCTTATTTTTATTCTTTTCAAGGTCTCCATGTCTCACAGTTTTCGCAAGAGGATTCGGAAGGTCTCCATGTCTCACAGTTTTCGCAAGGGGATTTGGCAAGTCTCCATGTCTCACGGTTTTGGCAAGGGGATTCGGAAGGTCTCCATGTCTCACAGTTTTCGCAAGGGGATTCGGAAGGTCTCCATGTCTCACAGTTTTCGCAAGGGGATTTATAGCTTTTTTAGAACCAGAACTAGAACTGCTGGATTTAGACCTAGACCTAGACCTAGATTTAGACCTAGATTTAGACCTTGGAGAAACCTGCAAATCTGCTAATGATAATCTATCCATAATATATATTTATTGAGAATATATATTATTTTTATTAATAATTATTTGGCTCTTAGCTACTATTTCATATGCGCAAAACATTTCATAACTTCGTGAAAAAGGTGGATTTAAAGACCACCGGGGAAGCCAACCAAGTTGGCACCGATTCCAAATCCAGCACCTGTGCGCGCCGAAACACCCATACTAGGAATATATGTGTCCAATATAGCAAAAGTTGCAGCCGCGGTCAACGCAAGCAATATAATTTCCTCCATATTCAAGGACTTCTTGGGGATAGCAAAAGCCGCAATAGCAACCATCAAACCCTCAATTAAATATTTAACAATACGCTTAACAAGTTCAGCAAAATCAAACATAGCCATTTTGTTTATATAATTTAAAAAGAAAAAAATATAATTTGTTATAAATATAATATTTTACAAAATTAAAACTTAAAACGAACAACTAACTAAATATATATAATGAGTGGAAAATCCAAATCTAATGTCTCCAAGAAGTTTGCCTTTGAAAGAAAACAGAGAACCGATGGGTCGCCGAATCCTAAATATGTTGACTTATTGGAGCTTGATAAGCCTATTGCCGGTCAACAATTTGGTTGTTTCTCTTTTATTACTCCTGAGAAAATTTTGAAGCAGAAGGAAATGTTCTTTTTTGAATCATTCCTAAAGAAGTGGGAATTTTCAAAATCTATGGAGAAATTTCACCAATTTATTAATTTTGTTTCTTACAAATACAAGCTGAATTTTGAGGATGTTATGAAGGATTACGAGGGCTTTGTTACTGAGGAGCGTGAGAACATCATCAGTTCTTCTATTGAAGACGATTACAAGACCTTCTTGGATAAGAATGAAGATGACCTTGAGAAACAGTTTAGTATTAAGCACAACTTCCAGACGTCTGTCAGAGGATTCAAGTCTAGAGGCAATTTTCAGACGCAAGAGGAGGCTGAAATGCGTGCTAAATTGTTGCGAGAGACTGACCCTAGTTTTGACGTTTTTGTTGGCCCGGTTGGCCAGTGGTTGTGTTGGGACCCTGAGGCATACAAGACTGGTCGTGTTGAGTATATGGAGGAGGAGCTTAACCAGCTTGCACAGGAGAAGCAGAAGAATGAATCTGTCGCAAAGTCCGCATTTGAGCAACGTGTTAAGGAGACCAAGCAGAAGGCAATTGATGACAATAAGAAGAATGCCGAGAAGCATGGTAGCTCATTGACTCAGGATATTGATAAGGACGGTAATTTGGTTGGCGTTTCTAACAGTCAAGAGGCTAAGTTATCCGGCTCTGAGAGTATTTCGGTGGCAGATATTCGCAGTGAGCTTTTTGATGGTGAAAATATTGTGATGGGGCAGTCTGATTATGGTAGGTCAGAATTACTCAGTGGACCTTTTGCTCTTTCTAAGAATGAAGCTGGAGAGATGGACCGTGTTGATTAAACGTGGTAGTTATGAAATTTTATAAATTATATACATTAATTTATAAAAATAGTTAAATAACACTATAATAATAATCATTTATTATAATTTTATTTTTAACACTGCGACTCATTTTTGCAGTTGAAATGCCTTCTGCTTTAGCAGCCTTTGCAATTGTATCCCATGTAGCAAGTAAGATGTCAGTTTTGTCTTCTTTCTTATATACTTTTTTACCAGTTGAACAAATTAGTTTTGGACTATATTCATGTTTTTTAATAGATAAACCATAATATCCTTCATTGTTACCTTCGTCGGTCCATACTACTGATTTCAACGCATAAGGTGACTCATTTAAATATTCTTTGATTTCCTTCATATCATTTTCAGATAATTCTTTACCAACCGACACTTTCCATTTTTGATATTCGCTCAACAAAACAGAATTTAATACTTTTCCACAATCCGAGAACTGACATACTTGAAATATAAATGTCTCTACATTAGAATTTTCCCTTGATTTTTTATACTCGACTGGTTTTAATTTAATTCCACTATAACCGTGATTTGCTTCAATGCGTTTTGGTTTAAATCTAGCATCTAAGTAACTTTTAAATGCGTGAAAAACTTCCTTGGTTGGTTTAACTTGACTCCATAAACGGTAACGGCCTTCCATATTGACAGAGTATTCTTCTACGTCTGGACGCACAATACAATCACTACTTATAAACTCATTGAATTTTTTATCCATTTCACTCTCAGTCTTTGGCGTAAATACTATTTGTGTTTCAATTTGATTGGTAATAATGTTAGGTTGTTCTTTTAGTTTTTTATTTTCTATTTCTAACTCTCTATTTTCTATTTCTAACTTTTTATTTTGTTCTTCCAATTCTCTAATTTTGTTTTCCAAGTCTTCATTGAGTTTCATTATTCTATTAAAATTATCTATGCTGTAAGTCTTAGAATGAATAATGTCCTTTATATGTTTTGTTAATAATTCAATAGTAAAATTTGTAGAGTCGTAAGCAATTAATTCTGTTTTATTTTTACCATTTAGTTGTATACTACGAATCTGTCTTTTGATTTTTGGATATGTCTTTATTAGATTTTCTATTTCCACCTTATTTTGAACCTTAAATGCTTCTACTAATATAAAATTTTCGTAACCTTTGCGATGGTCATTTAGTCTAGTTGCTAGGTCATTAGTATGTCCAAATTTTATTAGTTTCTCATTTGCTTCATTGGTGTTGTCAATTGTACCAATGTATATGCATTCGGTATTTAATGGAAAATGGACAATTATTGCTTGTTCTACTGCCTTTTGTTTTTCTTTTTTTGAATTTTGTATTAGCTGTTGTTTTTCTTGTTCTGAATTTTGTTTTATTTCTAAGATAATGTTTTCCTTTTGCTCTAACTGAAGTCTTAATTCGTCAGTTTCTTCTTCTACAATTTGGTGTAAAACTTCCTCCATTTTCATATAATATTCATGAATTTCACCTGCTTTTTTAGTTTGTGCTTTTAAACACAGTGACTTGAAACATTTTATTGTTAATAATATGGTTTGTTTGTTGTGTCCACCCCATTTTTCATCATTTGAACTTGCTTCCGAAGTTGCATGAGCAAGATTTTCATTATTTGAACTTGCTTTCCCATCAGAGAAAGCAAGATTTTTATAATCTATATCTAATTTAAAATATTTTTCTAGGCATTCTTTTGCTCTAATTTTTTGACTAAATCCTAACCATTTCCATATATTATCCAAATCAACTACAAAATCTATATTTTTATCATAATTTAAGTAGCAATAAAAACTACTTACAAATAATTGTGATTCAAAATCAGTGAAATTATCCTTGATTTTATTTATTAATTTGTTATTATAAGCTTTTGACAGCTTAGAGATTGGGTTTTTCTCTATGAGTTCTACGATGTTAAGTTCTTGCATCTTATTATATACTTTATAATAGGATACTCTTTAAGTTGTTTAATCTTGGTTATATAATTTGAAAGCAAGAGTTATGTAAGCAAGATGTGCTTATATATTATTAAAGCAGATTTTCAAAAGCAGTTTACCATTTTGTCTTTTTTACCGCGATTTTAGGCCCTTGGCCGCGTTTTTTCACGTTATTCGGGTCATATTGCTCCTCTTCGTCTTCATCATTGATTGATTTGGATAGCTCCCAGAACTCTTTGGACCCTAATCTGAAGTCATTGTGTGCATCAGCCTTATACCAAAACACTTGGTCCTGTAATTTATTTGACTTGGCGTTGTTATTTATCACTAGGCATTCATAATTCTCGGTACACTGGTCCATCACTTGGCAAAATGACTCCAATGTAGGGAACATACCTGCATAATTCTCGTAAATTCGCTTCCTATTGGCGATGTAGGGCTCTCTTAAAATAAAAACGTAGTCAATATTGGTTCTTAGTGTCGGTGGAATACCCAACGGATATTGCATTGTGATGATTAACATGACCTTCCAATGTCTCCCGTTCATGAAGAGGAGACGCATTAATTTATCGCGTGACCATGTATTGTCATACAAACAATCATCTAGAATCACAAAAGTCCGCGGGTCAATCGTTGTGCGCTTGAATTGCTCCATTTCCTTCTTAATCTGTTTCAAAACCTGACGCTGTCGCTTCAAAATATTCTCAATAATGGCCGTATTGTATTCATTATGGATGAACAATTTTGGGACCAATTTGCCGTAAAAACCGTTACCTTCTTCTGTCCCCGAAATCACCGTCCCAATTGGAATACTTTGTTGATAATATAACAAGTCCCTGACCAAAAATGATTTACCAGTATCACGACGGCCAATTAAAACAACAACAGGGCCTTTTGATTCATCAGGCTTGAAACTAATGCTTTTCATATCAAACCGTTTTAGTTCTAAATTCATTATATGTATACACTTATAAAAGATTTATTTTATTAAACGCAACTATCAAACATACTAACAAATATTTTATAACGGCTAAAACAAAAAATGTTAGTTGTTTAGGAAAAAATGAGTTAAATATTTGTTATATTAATATTTTTATTAGCTAATGGCAACAACATCAATTAATACGGCCTTTAGCATTAATTACCAAAAAAGGAAGAATGTTAACCTTTTCACAAAGCTACAAAGTAACCCTCGCAGCAGCGTTTCTCATATACAAAACTACATACCCATTTACGACCGATTTTTTTCCTTGAATAACACAAATTACAATTCTATAAACTTGAATCACTTGTGGTATGTATCCGATATAAAGGATGATAAAAAGGATAATAAAAAGGATGATAAAAAGGGTGATAAAAAGGATGAGCAAAGTGATAACATTTTTACCTGTAAATTAAAAAATATGAGTGATGATAGTGGCGCCATTGTTACCAGCCAAACTGCATTTATTAAAATGGCACCATTGTTGGACCCGTTCAAATACATTGTAGGCAAGTACAATGTTAATGATGAATCATTATTTAATCTGCCATCCATTGACAAAAGTGTATTAATCAATCCAAAATTAGCAGATGTTAATAATGCCGCCTACGTAGATGGTTTTTTTTCATATCTAACAAGTCAGTTACTAAACAACCATAAATTTATACACGGGTTAGATTATTATGGCTCTTTTTTGGGAATTAAAAACAATTACAAAATTAATATTATTGATGATATTGAATATTTAATCCATTCCGAATTTTTTATTAAAAAACAAAATGTATTGTTTAATGTTGAAGATTATTCGCATCTTTTAACAGATGATGATGAAAAACCATTGAAGCCTCTAAATATTATGAATACATCTCATAAATCTGGGTTATCGGCAAAATCAATAGATGATTCTATGTTTGAGAATATTTTTGCCAACACTACTAATAGTAATAATAGTGAGTCAATAGACTGTAATCTAGTTACTTTATCGGACATAAAAAATATGAATGTTGAATTAGTTGATATTATGAATTCAAATGAACTTATTGTAGAATCAAAAAAATCAGAAACACTTAAATCGGGGTCTTCCTGTTCATCTAGAACGTCCTATACAGATGAAAATGGTGATTCTGAAAACATATCAGAATCTGAGACAAATTTACAAAATAGTTTAAATGGTTCAGAATCTGATACAAAGACGAATGATGCTAGTGAAATAGAAGATGCTGGTGAAGATGATTCTAATGAACTAGATGACGAAGATGATGATGATTACTCAGATTTAGATGAAGAGTCATTATGGCTAACATTGCCCAAATTCCCGGTCCAGTTAATTTGTATGGAGCATTGTGAAAACACATTTGACAATCTAATTTTAACAACCGAGCTATCAAATGACGAATGGTTTTCGGCCCTGATGCAAATTATTATGATTTTAATTACATATCAAAAAACATTTTCCTTTACACACAACGACCTTCATACTAACAATGTTATGTATAATAGCACTAACAAGAAATTCATTTATTACTGTTACAAAAAGAACTATTACAAGGTACCTACATTTGGCAAGATTTTCAAAATAATTGACTTTGGTCGCGCCATTTACAAATTAAATGGAAAGGTCTTTTGCAGTGATAGTTTTCAAACAGGAGGTGATGCCGCTACACAATACAACACAGAACCTTATTTAAATGATAAAAAGCCACGATTAGAGCCAAATTATAGTTTTGATTTGTGTCGTTTAGCATGTTCTATATTTGATTACATTATTGATGATGTTGCTAATATTAAAAATACAGAGACGTTAGAACCAATTGCTAAGCTAATAAATGATTGGTGCATAGATGATAATGGTATAAATGTTTTGTATAAAAATAATGGCTCAGAACGTTATCCAGACTTTAAATTATACAAAATGATTGCCCGTTGTGTCCACAATCATTCTCCATCAGCCCAATTAGACAGACCGGAATTTAGTAAATTTAGCATTTCTAAAAACAATATAGACAAAAAGGAATTTGTAAATAATATTGATGAGATGCCAATATACTCAAATTAATAATCTTATAATTTTATTATATTAGTAATATGTAGATATAATAAAATGACATTTGGATTTATCATTACTAGACACGTTAATTCGGAACAAACTAACAAATATTGGAACCACAATGTTAAACTAATTAGAACATATTATCCTTTTAAAAAAATAGTAATAATTGATGATAACAGCAATTATGAGTATGTTAAAGCAGAATTTGATTATAAAAATGTTGAAATAATACAGTCACAATATCCAGGCAGAGGCGAATTGCTGCCTTATGTGTATTATGTGCGAAACAAGTGGTTTGATAATGCTGTAATTATCCACGACAGTGCCTTTTTACACAAACGCATCCCATTTGAGAAAATTAAAATACCAGTATTACCCTTCTGGCATCATCCTTATGACAAGGAAAACCTAAATAATTTATTACGTATTTCTGCTTATCTAAAAAACGGCGCATTTATTCGCCAACGTTTATCTGGAAGTGAAATTAATATTTTAGGTATGAATGAAGAAAAATTTAATTTGTGTTTTGGCGGTCAATGTTTTATTAATCATTCATTTCTATCAAATTTAGAAAGAAAATATAATATTACTAATTTAGTAAATGCAATTACTTGTAGAACAGACAGGTGTGGATTTGAACGCATTATAGGATTATTATTTAACAATGAATTTAAAAACTTGTCCAAAATAAAATCGTTTTATGGTGATATTAGAAAACATCATCAATCATTTTTATACAATTATGATAATTATTTAAAGGATTTTAGAAATAACAATATTTGTGGGACTTTGGTAAAAGTATGGACCGGTAGGTAAAATAAGTATAAATTTAATATTAAAAATATTATTAGGTATAAATGGAAATGGACAAAGATATATTTAACAATATCAAACCATATATACAAGATTCTGTTTCTCTTGGTATAGCACTGTTTGTATGTGTTGCCATTTATTATTATATAAAAACAAAAAACACTTTTTTAATGAAAATTGCCGGAATTATATGTATATTATATTCATTATTTGACTTATATAATGGGGCAACTATTGATTTTTGGATACATCATATAGCGCAAATTGTATTATGTACTATCATGACAATTTGGCCTAATGAAGCAAGTAAAATAATGATATATATTTATTATTGTTTTTTAGTAGAAGTTAGCTCAATATTTTTTAGTTTTAGGTCTCTAATACGAATTTTTTTGAAGAACAATTTAGATACAAATACTAGTATATTTAAATTTATAAAACAATTCCAACCAATCAATGAAGTTTTGTTTTTTGTAACATTTTTGTATACAAGATTATACCTATTCAATAAACATGTTGTTTTTAATCCAGAATGTTATGATACAGTAAATAATGCATTTGATTTTTATATGACTAACAAAATGTTGCTTGGTTCTACAGCTATATTATCAGTAATTAATTTGTATTGGAGCTCATTTTTAACAAATAAATTTATAAATAAGGTTTTTGGCTACGACATTTATAAATATAAGCCTGACCCCAATGACCCAATTTTAATGGAAATAGAAACCATAAAGAGTAAAATATTAAATACTATTTAGAATTAGATTTCTTGTGATAGTAATTTATAATTAAATAATTATAAATGACTAATTTTATATGACTAAATTTAAATGGAGTTATAATTTGGTGATAGTCTAAAACGGTGCTTCATCTGTGAAGGCAACAGGGATACCTTGTGTCTTTACGGTTTCCGCTATAGCCGGGGTAACTTGTTCATAAATAAAATTACCGGCTATAACACTAATATATACAACTAACGTGTCGCGAATCAGGAACTTGAGTGGTTTACTCTCCTTTTCAACATATCGCATTTCCAAGAATTTTGCGATAAAAAATATGGCGGATACAATAGCAGCTATTAAAAATATATTATCCATTTACAATATATTTTTAGTTTCTTATTCTTAAATTAACGCATTTATTTTTATAAATTATGTAAGTATTTCAATATCATTTAACAAGAATGAATCGTCTAACTTAACTTCTGGTTGACCAATTATATGAACATCTAAACTGCCCAACTCAACATCTTGGTCGGAAATTTTCAAAACTTCATCATCTTCTTCATCCTTCTTTCTTTGTTCATTTCTCATTTTGCTAATTTCTTCTAATCGGTCAAGACTTTTGGGAGCATTTACAAACTCTTCCTTATTATTATCATTTAGAACAGCATCAACGTCGTTGAATTTCAAGGATGAAGACCCTGTATTTTTCAAAGCCTGTGCCTCCTCTGCTTGCTTAATTATTTGCGCCTCTTTATCTTTTGCCTTCACTTCTGAAATAAACTCAGACTCTCCTCTAGCATTCTCAGGCGCACTTTTCTCAACAACTTGCTCCTTAATTTCCTCAATAACATCTTCTTCAACTGTTTCGTCCATATATGCTCTCAAAATACTCTCAATAGGTATACTTTCTCTCACCGCATTTAGAATACACTCTTGGACAATTATCTCCAACTCTCGGTTATGTTTTTGGACTTGTAATGGCACTGTACTGATTTCAAATAAATACACATTTTTGTAGACCTTTCTAGCTACATTAACATAAGACTTATGAATAAAATCATCTAATTTAGGTATATTAATATCTATCTTCTTCTGTTTTTGTCCTACACGCATAGCAGTTAATAATTTAAGTTGAATTATATGAACACACGTTACTAATTCTTCTAAATAGTTGCAACAACTCTTTTCAATAATTCGTTTTCGCTCAGTTTCAATAATAGTAGCATTCCACTTTGGAATACGTGTAATAAGGTTCTGAAAGGTCATTAAATATTTATCCATTTCGTTATTTGTTCTGCAAAGTGTAACTGATTCGTCAAAAATTGACTTAAAACCTTCAATAATTAATGGTGTCAAAATAGTTAGCAAACGAGCACCCCATTCATTCTTTGATTCGTGTAATGAACTAACATTAAAATCATCCATTTTATAATAAAAACGAACTTTATTTTTTGGCCTTTTAAACTTATTTTTTATTGGATTATTTGTTAGTTATTCTTTGTTATTTAAATATATAACTAACAAATGGTGTTTTATTATTTAGCTGATTTGATGACCAGTATTTCCTTAAATATAATTATTAAATGCAGCAGTTGGATTATATATCAATCAGCAAGTGGGGTATATTATTTATATAAAAAAATAAAACCTGATACAATGATTGAAAATGTACCTACAATACCTAAGCTAATAAATAATGATGATTTTGTAATAATAACCCGTGAAGAATATAATAAACTGATAAATATAAATAACCAACAAACAAAGGAAAATGCACCCAATGAGAGCATTATCACGTAATTTATAAATATATACAATTCAATATTTTACTTGAGATTCCAGTAAAATATTAAAATAATATACTTTTACTTTTTGAAAAGTGAAAAAAATTACCAAAAAGTAAAAAGGGAAATGAAATTTGGACATTTATAAATGTCCAATTTTGAGAACCCAAATAAAGTTTCAAAAAACAGTGTTTTTTTTGCGTTGTGACTGAGAAGCTCACAATTATTTTTTTGGTCTGAAAAAAACGTGACGATAGAATTTACGTATTTTCAGCAAATTTTTATCTAATTATACAATATGAAACAAAGTGAAACATATTTAGGAGAAAATTGTGAAAAAAATGAGAAGATGTTTGTATGTAAAATGTGTCACTATAAATGCTCTGTAAAGTTTTCATACGACAGACATTTATTGTCAGCGAAGCATCAGAAACAGGTGCAAAATGAAACAAATGAAACAGCAAATGAAACACAAAAAGAGAAAAAATGTGAGGTTAAAACAACCAATATTTGTGAATGTGGAAAAGTTTATTACAGTAGAACTACACTCTGGAGACACAAAAAAAAATGTATTGGTAAAAACAATGATACATCCAATGACAAAGAAGATGAACCCTTTTACGAATCAGAAGAGGATGATGACGAAACCAAGGAAACTAAAAGTAAAAAGGCTGCATACAACCTTGACCCGCAAATGCTGCTAGATGTTCTAAAACAAAACCAAGAATTTCAAATGTTTATGATGGAGCAGCATAAACAAATGATGGAAATGGCCAAGTCATTCAACACAAACACGATTAACAATACAAATTGTAATAACACCAATACAAACACATTTAATTTGCAAGTATTTTTGAACGAAAAATGTAAAGACGCATTAAATATGAGTGAATTTGTAGATACAATTAAGATGCAATTATCTGACTTGGAAAACTTTGCGTATGTAGATTATGCTGATGGTATGTCAAAAATCTGTGTCAAAAATCTGAATAATTTGGATACATTTTTAAGACCTATACACTGTAGTGATTTGAAGCGCGAAACATTATATATTAAACATAATAATAAATGGATAAAGGAAGCAGAAGATAGAGCTATTTTGAAGGACGCAATAAAGAAAATAGCAAATAAAAATATTCGGCAAATCAATGAATGGATAAAAGAGAATCCAAATTGCACGGACCCAAGGTCAAAAAACAACGACAAATATTTAAAAATTGTTATGAATTCTATGTCTGGCTCAACCGTAGAAGAACAGCAAGAAAATATTGACAAAATAGTCAAAAATGTTACCAAGGCAGTGACAATAGATAAATACGCAGTTAGGTCTTAATAATTATTTTTAATTAATTATTTTTTAAATAACAAAAATAATTATTTTACATAAATGATATATTCTCCAAAGACATTTTATTGTCCAAGTAAATAAAATTCAGTACAAATAGCATCAATAGTTTTTCATTGCGAAATTCTTTTCTAACTTTATTGAAAGCAATCAGAAGCTCATATTGCTTACTAGAAACTGCCAATTTTATCTGTCCATCTTCCAACATTTGTATTATATCAAGCGCATTATACGCTTTCTCATACAGTTTTGTTACAAAATTAAGGAGCACAGTTTCGTTAATAGTGGAGTCAACATCCTTTTTAAAAGTCTTATCTAACTCGGTTTTTAACCACTCAATACGCTTAGTCTTTATGTCAGCCATTTTAAAAGTCTGCTCCAAATTGTATTTATAAAGATTAATTACCTTGCCATTATACTCGGGTTCTGGTATATAAATCTCACAAAAACGCGATAAAATCGGCTTCAGCATTTTATATTTGTCTTCCACAATGATGAAAAAACGTGTATTATGGCTGAACAATTCAATACATCGTCGCAAGGCGGATTGTGCATCCATTGTTAGTTTATCTCCATTTAATAAGACAATACTTTTGAAAACATCACCGCCATTAGAATTAATATGTGTTTTGGCAAAGAATTTCAGTTCTTCGCGTATAAATTTAATACCTTTTCCGTGAGCGCAATTTACATACATAACAAAATCCCTGATTTTCTCTTTATTGCCGTCGTAAATAAGTGATATAAAATCATTCACAATGGAGCTTTTACCGCTACCGGAAGGACCATTAAAAATAATATTTGGTATTTTTTTATTGTTATGAAAATATTCTAATTTGGTTTTTATAGGTTGGTGAATACTTATCATTTTATTTTGTTAGTTATCTAATATTCAAATAGTGTTTTTATATTTAAATATTACGAAAATGATTTATTTTTATACATTTTACAGTTAGCAAGCCTTTTTCGCTACGCTTTTTTGCTACGCTTTTTCGCTACGCTTTTTTGCTACGCTTTTTTGCTACGCTTTTTCGCTACGCTTTTTCGCTACGCTTAAACAGCACTAGACAAACTATGTGTGTAAGGATTTGCCTTGAACGCATCCAACAGTCCCGGGTCAATGCGGTTGCAATCCTGGTAAGCATTTACATATTGCGGCGCATTGGTCTTGCCATAGGTCTGTGTAGAAGGTCCAAGAGCAATATTAGCACTTGGTGTCCACATACGGTTATTATCACGGTCTGTATCTAACTTGGACATAGACATATTCATAGATGAATTAAACTGTTTGGCATTTCCTTGATTTGTTCTTCCGACAATAGACTTTTCCTTGGATTCATTGTTAGTTTGTCTATATTCCGCATCATATTGTCTTTGACCACTTTTAGACCCCGCAGGATTTATTTGGTAATAATCACTAGTTGTATCACGCTGATTGGCAATGCATTGTTGGTCAGTCACCTGATAAGCACCGTCAATTTGATTTCCAACGTAGCCGTTTGGTTGGTAAATTGTAGTCTCCTTAATAGTTGTACTTGTTACGTCTCCAGGCATATGAACATAATTACCAGAGACCTCTCCGCCCATATTTCCGTAAACACGAATATTGCAGCTATACTCCTCCTTCTTTGACGGCTTCAACATATCCATAATAGGGGCAATTACGGCACCAATAGCACCCGAGAACCCGGTTCCATATGTTCTCCCCTGTGTATTTGTGCTTCTATTGTTCTCATAATTGGTGTGACTCTTTTTGTTAATATCACCGTCTGAATGACCACCGCGCCCAACAGCAGTTGAATGTGAGACATTGTAGCCTTCCCATTGAATGCGTTTGGTTTCCTCGTGATTTGTTGGCGCATATCCAGCAGTCTTAATGGTAGAATTTGGTGTTCCTGTTATAGCTTTAGTGGTCTCATTTCTATTGGATGTGTGAAACACTTCACTAGCAACCATACGAGTGGCCTTTTCAGCACCCGTTGTAGTGAGCCAACGGTCTTGCGAGTTAATAAAGAAACCATCAGGTCTATATTTCTCAACCTTGCCTTGAATTCCTACATTCTTTATAATAGAACCAGCGGGTCCTTGTAAATTCTCTAAACTATATTCTAACTTGGGATTTGTTGAGACACGCAATTGGTCAACGGTCTTGTCCAACCACGCATCACGGTCCTCCATTCCAGAGTTGAAACCGCCACTGCCTTCAGAAGAAAAACCTTTTCCTAAACCAGGTCCAACGTGGACAGACTCAAAAGGCTTGACCATATTATTTTTTAGAGCAGGATTGACACGTGACTGCATAAAGTCACTCATATTAGGTGCACCATAAGCCCATTGAACGTTGTCTTGAGGCTTAAATAACGGCGCCTGCTCAATCTTCTTAATTGTCTGAGAACCGGAGCCAATGTAATTGTCTAAAATAGTTTCGGCATTGTTGTTGTTATAAAGTTGACCCTTTGGCTTGCCACCATTAAAGGGTACCATATTATTATGCTTAAATTCTTGTGAATCCATATAATTGCCTGATAATGAGTAGACTTGCTGAATTGTGTCGCTCACTTTACCACCGGCGCGTTGGCGCTGTTCATAAGCGTTTTGATTGAAATACTTGTCACTTGCGGTATTGGGATTCACATATTCCTGAACATTATCAACAAGCTCCTTATTATTTAAAATCGGATAATTTGTAGGAGGCACATTTGTATTAGGTAAATAGTTTGGTTTGGCACCCATGGATTCAAAATTCTCCTTTTTGTTATTATCTTGTTTGCTATTATGCTGTTGCTTATTATTATTATTTTGTTTGTTATTTTTATTTTGATTAGAGGCAACATACATTCCTCCTAATGCAATAAGTGGTATAGCTAATTCCATTATATATTATATACTATATATAATATATACTTTTCTTTTTTTACTACGTTTAATACCCTTTTTTCTTTTTTCTTTTACAATTAATTAGTTAGCTAGCGAACATGTCTTTTTTGCGTCCCATTTAAAGCATCAAATTGTTGCCTAGCATATTCAATATTCACATTTTTGCCTACACTTGACATATTATTTGAAAATCCTTCTTTACTATTTGTATTTCTAGCAGTTTTTTTATTATTAGTAGTAGAAATATTTGCATTTAAATTAGGTTTGGTATATTCTTGATTATTCGTAGGACACACAGCATCTCTGTTAAAATTGTCCTTTTCAAAAATGCGTGTATTCACATAATTACTAAATTTCATTTCGGTATTTGCTTGAGGATTCTGAGGTAAAATATAAGAGTGGTCTTGGGGTAAATCACGATACATCCAAGCAGGGGCAATTGCTCTAGATTGCTCAGTTGTTAAAGTTTCACATTCCGGATACACAATGCGACTTGCACCAGAAACATATTGCTTATATTTGGCATTCATACAATCCCTAGTCAAGGGTCTATCTATTCCTAAAAGTGAACTTTGAATGTCAATGGATTTGGTCCACAAATTGCCACCCCATTTTTGCGGAATAATTTGAGGGTCTAATTGGAAGCACGGTTTGTCGCCATTGCCAGGCACATCAATTGCCCAGCGCCCCTGGTCGGTCTGTTGTTGTAATTGTTTAGCTATTCTTGCGGGGTCGTCGTGAAATCGTGTAAATGCCATTTATTATTATATAATATTTATATTATTAATTTTTATATTATTAATTCTGCTTTTGCTAATATTTATATGCGCTTTTCACGAAGTTATGAAAAGTATATTTTAAACTCCATTAGTTCTCGTTAAACTAACTTTCCATTTAAAATCACCAGTTAAAACATTATCAGCAGCAACATACAGATTTACTTTTAAAGGCAGATTACCGCTTCCAGTATTTTCTAATCCAGCAAAATCAACAAAATCGCTCCAACCCCAAGAAAATAACAAAGGTGATGCTTGATTATAATTTGAACTATTAAAAAATCTTGCGAATGGTGTTGTAGCGTTAAATAAAAATGGTCTATAAATATTGGTTGATTGGTCTTCAAAGTCAATATAAGAAGCAAACCCTTTATCACCTTGTCCACCAGATGAGTTATAGCAGTTAATTTGAAAATCAATTTTCCACTTTGTAGATGTATAAGGAGTTAATGGTGTATCACTAAAAAACTGATAAGGAAGGTTAAATGTCCCTTGATAAACTAATTCCATTTGCTGACTGACGAGTGTATAATTTATTGTTGATGTTTCAACAAGGTCAAAGCAAATAGGCATAGCATAGTTGTAAGAGTTAACATTAAGGGCATTCAAATTGATATTCAAACCAGCACTTAAATTTATAGCGTCTAATGCCGTAGTCAAACCAATATCGTCAGTCGCAGTCATAGAAATATTAGAACCATTACAAGTAATAGCGAGAGGATTATTATTTGCAGTCATAGTAAGTCCGTCGTTGCCAGTTATAGTCATTAAAGAAGCAGAAGTCAAAGTCATCGGGTCATTACTCGCAGTCAAATAAACACCATCTGTTGCTGTAATATTCACGGAAGTTCCAGAGGAAAGGCCTATATTATTACCAGTAGTTGTCATTTGGATACTATCCCCATTCAAGTTTATAGCGTCATTTGCAGTAATAGTAAGAGGTCCGCTACCAGTCATTCCGTAAGGTGTTAAAGAACAATTAATGCCAGTATTACCAGATTGTAATAAAATTTTCTCTGAACGTAAAAAACTACTACTATCTAACCATAAAGGATTAATAAACCCTTGTGGACCTGTGAGACCTGGTGTAGGCGTTAACGCTAAATAAGTTGGGTCTATTCCACCAGTCACTAATAAATTGCCATATATAAGCACGTCTTGTCCTGTAACACCAATGCCCGTATATCCACCAGTACTTCCACCAAGTCCATTCATTGAAATCCATTGACTTGGACCTGTAGCACCTGTTGTCCCTTGGGAACCCGTAGCACCTGTAGCACCTGTGGCACCTGTAGCACCTGTTGTCCCTTGGGAACCCGTAGCACCTGTAGCACCTGTGGCACCTGTAGAACCCGTAGCACCTGTAGCACCTGTGGCACCTGTAGCACCTGTAGCACCTGTGGCACCTGTAGAACCCGTAG
>Ga0214919_10002435_pt1 | contig 29334 bp, 31 predicted proteins | sample LL1503_MetaG_FD_177994 | JGI IMG/M metagenome (GOLD analysis project Ga0214919, IMG submission 177994) | Freshwater microbial communities from Lake Lanier, Atlanta, Georgia, United States - LL-1503 | ecosystem: Environmental > Aquatic > Freshwater > Lake | place: USA: Georgia | collected... | reverse complement strand
CACCTGATGGTAGTGTTTCGTTAACAGCGTAAGCCATTGGACATTTAGGATGGTTTGACCTCAAATCGGGTCGAACCGATTTGATTTCACCAGGTAACCACCTTTCAGAGAAAAGAGAAGGCTCAATATGTCACTTTCATGGATGGGTTTGACTGAACTTCAATCGTTATTAAAACGTGGCAAGTTATCTTCACTTGAGCTCACGACTCATTTGCTTGAGCGTATAAAAAAGGCCGATGGCACTTTGCATTCAATGACTGAGGTTTATGTTGACCAAGCGTGCATTTTGTCCAAAGCAGCTGACCAAGCAAGATCAAGCGGACTGCCATTGGGTCCTTTGCATGGCCTGCCAGTTGTTCTAAAGGATTTGCTGGATATAGAAGGGCATATTTGTACCCTCGGGTCAAAACATTATTTAAAACGTCAAGCCACGCAGACCAGTGCCACTGTAGAGCTGTTGCTTCAAGCGGGCATGGTTCCCTTGGGCAAATTGCATATGACTGAATTTGCGTTCGGTGGATGGGGTACCAATCCATTATTGGGAACGCCGCATAACCCGTGGGATTTAAAAGTACATCGTGTACCTGGCGGCTCATCCAGTGGAGCAGGGGTTGCAGTGGCTGCAGGATTTTCTCCAGTGGGTATCGGAAGTGATACGGGTGGATCGGTACGTATTCCTAGTGCCTTTAATGGACTGACTGGTTTAAAGGTCACTTACGGTCGTATTAGTTTGCATGCAACAGGTTTGTTGAGTTGGACCTTAGATTCGATTGGTCCGATGGCGCGTAACGTACGCGATTGCGCACTGATACTCGATGCATTGTCAAAACCCGACCTCCGCGATGAGACGACATTAGGACAACCATTAGAAAACTTTTCTAAAGAGCCACGTTCTGTGAGAGGAATGCGATTAGTCTTACCTGAGGTTAAACAATTACCTTCTTTTACGCATCCTGCTGTGATCGAGTCTTGGGAAAATGCTGCACGGGTATTTGAATCATTAGGAGCAGTCGTGATAAGCAAGCAATTGCCTGATTGGTTTTTTGATTTGGCAGAACAGACTGGACGCATCATTGCGTCGGAAGCATATTCCTTGCACCGTGATTATGTGAATGACATGTCAGTACCTCTTGGACCTGCTGTTCGTCAACGCATGCAAGCTGCAGAAAAATTTAAGCCTGGAGAGTACGCACAGTCATTGCGCACGATGGGTGAACAACGTCAAATTTTTGCGCAATGGTTTGAGCCGTACGATGCAATTTTATTACCAACAGTTGCTATACCCGCAATTGCAATTAATGATGTGGTTGAAACTGCATTGATGCCAGGATATTTAACTCGTCCAATTAACTACCTCGGCTTGTGTGCTCTTTCTCTTCCAGCAGGGCTCTTTAATGGATTGCCACTTGGATTACAGATTGTTGGTAAACCTTTTCAAGAAAGGACGGTTCTGTCACTTGGTCAAGCACTTGAGTCTTCAACTGAATTTCATCAACATCATCCTGATTTATCTTCTTTAGGGCTTGATTGAATTTAGTTTTGTCTTAGTCGCCATGCGCCGCTTTCCTGTTTAAATTCTATTCTCACCAATCGTTACTGTTGGGCTCCCCCTTAAATGGCCCAGACAGATCAGGTGTGATCCATCCGCCATAGAAACCTCCAGACTGTGCAACAACCTGTACGCCGTCTACTGTGCAGTCCAGATTGTGTGCGTAAAAAGCAATGCAATCAGCCAGCGGCTCTGCTCCAGCCAAGGGTTGCGGATAGCTCCAAGAGACATGAGGCAAGCGACGCTCACCATCCATCAGATCCCAATAATGCGCAGGCCCTTTCCACTCGCAAAATGAGCCTTGGCCTGCGGGACGCAACAGCGCATCCTTCACGTCAGACATCGGAAGATAAAAGGTAGGCGGGTGTGAGGTCTCCCTTACCGCCCAAGCGCCACGTGTTTGAGCCAACAGGGTCTTGCCCCAGCGCACCACGATCTCGCGCTTGTCGCGAACGAGTACTGGTGGACGCGGAAAATTCCACACGGAAACCTGTCCTTCCTTAGGGAGATCTGCAAACGCTGGGCGGTCCTTGCCTCGCCACCGCCATTGCGCGCGGGCTCGTTCCAAAGAATCAAAACTATCCATACTTATCCGTACCTTTATTGGGGTGTCGGCAGGGGAACCCGAAGCCGTTAAACAAACTGATCAACCAATGGATATTAGCAAAGTAGGGGGGGCTGGACTGACTTGTAGATCATCCTTATGAATGTATGTATCATTGTGGGTCATATGGATACTTGAACAGTTCTTATTTATTGATTCAATTTAATAGGTGGTTTTGCACTAGTAGGTCGTCAATTGATTGAAACAAATGTTACAAACTCATAAAGAAAAATTACTCAACCATTTAAAAGATCAGATTTATTGCCGCTTAGGCGCGTCTAAGATTCACGGAATCGGAGTATTTGCTTTGAGAGATATTCCAAAAGGCTTTTATCCATTATTGAGTTTGACTCCAAATAATGATGTTGTCTTTAGACCAGAGGAGATTGAAAAGTTACCTGTTGGTGTAAAAACACTGATTGATATATTTAGCTATGTTGATGATGACGAGATTTTGGTTCCTAGGCAAGGATTCAATACCTTGCATTTACAAATTTATCTGAATCACTCAAAGCAACCCAATCTAGAATTTGATTGGCGCAATAATCTGATTGCGCTTTGCGATATTAACGAAGATGCGGAGCTAACAATAGACTATGACTTGTCGTTCGAGGAAGAACATTTATTTTAAGAAGTTAGAAAATCAGTTTAAAACTACTCTCTTGCACTTCTATGGCATCAAGTCTTTTTCCTACCATGTCGGGTACGTGATAAACAGAAGTTCCATCCAATAGCGTTAAAAGGGTAGTGTTTAAAGTGTTTGTAACAGTTCCCGATAACTCTTTGCCATCGCTTGCAGTAAGCTTTAGGACATTGACTTTGGAGATTTCAATATCTCCCTTTTCTTTATTCCAAACGGGTTGTGTATCAATACAAAAATCTCCCGAACGTTGTGGCAATTTACTTGTCCAAACTCCACACAATTCAATCTTTTGTCGTTCTTTACTGAACTTAGTGACTGGTTTGTCTAAAGTAATAGTTAATTTTTCCTTAGGAAATTTTTTTGCAACGCCAATATCAATCAAGGACTTTGGGATGCTTAAAGAAAGTGCCAATGCTGATTGAATGACAAAAAAGAGGCCAGCAGCAATTGTTATTTTTTTATGGCGCATTGAATTAAGGATTAGAAAATTTATACCTGAAATGTTTTTCAGGTACAAATTGATGTTGATTTTTAAATCGCCTGTATGCCAGCCACCAACCAACCACTGTTAGCGGTTTTGCTGAGTGACATGTTCCAGACCTCTTTAAAGGTTTCGGGCTGTACGCCTATTTCTTCTCGGATCGTTCCAGAAAATTCAACACTGGCGAGGTGTCCTTGAGCAGACTCCTCAATACCTAATAACTTGGCGTCTAAGGTGACCACTTCAGTTTTGGTCATTTGCCCCACAGCGGTTGTTGCATCACGCTCGGCAATTTGAGCTTTGATTTGTGTCAACATCTCGTCCGTCATTAGATTGCGCAGGCTCGCAGTATCAGATCGATCCCATGCATCTTGCATGATCACAAAGTTTTCTCTAGCCTTAGATACAAATCCCTCAGAATCAAATCCAGCAGGTATAGACCATGTGGGTTGAAACTCGCTGACTGCTGAACCAATCATGCTACCAGAGGATGCAGAGGCGGTAGTAGGATGTGTGTTGAATTGAGTTGTTTGTTGTTGAACCGGCGGTGTAGCTCCAGCTCCTTGAAATGCCAAAGGGCTTCTATTTACATCAGAAGTATTTGCTGCAGCTCTTCGGCGCATGAAGTAACCAACGACCAACATGATGCCCAAGGCAATAAGACCAAACATCATGAACTGACCGAGTTCTGCGCCAAAACCCATAGAACTTGCCAACCATGCAAGTCCAAGTCCAGCGGCAAGTCCGCCCAGCATCGCCCCCCATGGTCTGCTTTGTGGTGCAGCCGCAGGTGCTGCGGCAGGTGAAGCAGGAGTTGCGTTTTGCGCGGGCTTGGCACCTTGAGTTTGAGAAACATTATTGGATTGTTGACCCACAGATTTGCCCGATCCCATGCGTTTTGCAGCCTCTGCTGTTAAACATGAAAAGCTAACCACCAAAGCAAGCAAGACAGAGAAAAATTTATTACTCATCCGAATCTCCAATATATAAATAACTGACTCAAAAAATGACTATCGCGTATGTTAGTCTGATTGGGAGCTTTCAATTGCTATATCCACAAAATTCATACGGGAAACAAGTTCTTTCTAGTAGTAGGCTAAAAGTAGGCTAAATCACAAGGATTAACTACATTAATTAATTAAGCATAAAACAGATACATTTCGTGGATGTTAATTAATACGATATGGTCGATATTGGATTTTTGCTATGGTTCAACTTCTTTCGGCGACGCGTTCAAGTTTCCTGCTAAGTATCCACGACAGCACGAGAAAAATAATCAGCATGACCATGCCCAAACCAGAAAAAGCATCGCTCATTATCTCTTCCGAGATTTGACCAAACATATGGCCAGCCGCAAGAACAACACCAGACCATAGCCCAGCTGCCACGAAATTGAACGCCAAGAAGATGAGCCAGGGTAGTCGTGACATACCGTACGCAAAACCAGCGACGCCGCGAATGCCGTGAGGATAGCGATGCAACAGAATCAGCCATACGTAATAGCGATCCACCAACTTGACAACGATTTGGCTGGTTCGGTGAAGTAGTGTAAAAGGTAAAAGCCATTTGTTGCCGAAACGACGTCCGATCCAAAAGCGGATCACATCCCCCATAAAACTGCCTGCCCAGACAACCGCAATGAGGGTTCCAAGATTAAGAGCGCCTGAACTGGAGGCATAACCTGCAAAAAGTGCAAGCAGCAGACTATGCGAGGAGGCGAATGCAAAGATTAAACCGTAGGCCGCATCACCATGCAGGCGCAACAATTCGAGAAACGCGGCAAGATCGGTTGGAAAGATCAAAAATGAATGACACAATTTTTAAAAATTGATCATAACGCATCTGTTGATTCAGTATCGGGGTGGGTATGAAACCTCTGATGACCAAAGATCGCAAAGTTAAATAATTTTTTTAAAAAACTTCTTTAATAAGTAAGAACAACAAATCCAAAAAATAAAATCGTTCCAGCAAGTGGGCGCATGAGATCTGGCAAATCCAACTAAGTCAAAGCCTGCATTTGATTAGCTATTTTTCAAAAAAAATCACGCAAGTAGTTCGATAAATTTTATTGGGTTTGAGTAAAATGTTTAGGCAATCAAACTTTAAGCGTAGTTAATCTATTCGGATTCCCACTTCTTTTACGACGCTTGCGTAACGTCTAACGTCGTTTGTTAGTGTGCGCTGAAAGTCAGCCCTTGAGCGAGGAGCTGCCATTTGTCCAAGTCCCGACAGCTTCGCTTTAATCTCATCCTGAGCGAGTGCTCGATTGATGCTTGAATTGAGACGGTCAAGAATTGCTGCAGGTGTACCCGCTGGAGCAAGAATTCCAAGATTACTCGAAATATCGACGTCCGATACGCCTGAGGCTGAGAGTCCAGCTACTCCCGCTAGCATGGAAGACGGATTTGCGCTCAGTACCGACAAAGCGCGTAATCGGCCACTTGTGATGTGAGGTACCGCAGCAGCATCAGCCACGGTGAAGTGCACTTCATTAGCCAATAACGCCATCAATGCAGGACCAACGCCCTTATATGGAATGTGCAGGAACTTTACACCTGCAGACCGTGCAATGAGTTCAGTACTGAGGTGAGGTGCTGCGCCGTTACCACTTGATGAATAAGTAACTGCACCTTGCTGAGCTCTTGTCGCTTGAATGAGGTCTTGTACGGTGCGATAGGGCGATGTGCTATTAACAACCAATATAAATGGTGACTCAGTAACAAAGCCGACAGCCTCGAATGACTTGACGGGGTCGTATTGCAAGTTGGTGTACAGGGCGGAAGCAGAGGCGTGGCTTATGGTTCCAGTGATATACAGAGTGTGACCATCAGCAGGTGAGGTTGCGACTTGAGCTGCGGCTATGGTTGTCCCAGCACCAGGGCGGTTGTCGATAATGACCGGCTGTCCAAAATCGTTAGCAAGGCGCTCAGCTATTGTCCGGGCTGCAACGTCTGTTGACCCGCCTGGTGGGAAAGGTACCACTATACGAATTGATCGACTTGGGTAGGTTGACTGTGAAAGAACTGGAAATGATGCTGTCCCAATAAAACTTGTGGCGGTTACCAAAAAAGTACGGCGGTTTTGCTTCATGAAGTGATACTACTTTAAAAGGATTTGTTCGGATTGACTTTTCAAGGACTCATTACGATACCCTTTTGGGTGGTTAATAATTAATTGATGCATTAACCCTCATAACTCGTCCGATGTTAGCAAGTTTTAGACAATCGTAAATTACAATTTACTCACTAGCTTTAATTTTTCACATGGCGCTGAAAAATCGTACGCGAAAAGTTAGGCGCATGGCTAGGGCTTCGAATTCAATAGTAAAAAAGTTAACGCAAGCCAAGACGTTTGATTTGTGCGCGGGTTCGCTTTCGTGTAAAGTCACACAATCAATAAAAAATGAAAATGGGAATCAGCGATGCCAGTTATTTCAGTCACGTTATTACCCGGTTATCCAACTGACGTTCAAGAGCGATTGGTTCAAAGACTTGCAACTGCCGCTCGCTCAGTCATTGCCGCTGCACCAGCAGGAACCACTATTTTTGTTAATGAAGCCAGCACCTATCAACGCGATAGTAAGGTTTTCACAAAGGGCGGAGCATCAAGATCCGTTGCATCAGAATTGGTTCATTCTTTTTTAATGTCAATGCAAGAAAGAAATTTAGAAAAAGCACAAACATTTATAGCGCCTCATTTTTTTATGTGCTTTCCTAGTGGTGTGCGAATGACCCAATTGCACGAATTAGATCAGTGGGCGCAATCGCGTTACAAAAGTATCGAAAAGAATTTTGAAAATATAGATGAATGCTGGACGGGAGAGGGTGCCATCGTTTATTGTTCCGGAACTTTAAGTGGAATTTTTAATGATAATAAGCCGTTTGAAAAAATGCGATTTATTGATCGCTTTGAAGTAGTCGATGGACTAATCGTTAGGCAAGATGTTTGGAACGATCTACGGGTTTAATTTATTTAAATCCTACGTTTATCCACCAGCGATCTCGTAGGTTGGCGACATTCGATGTATTGGAAAATGTTATATATTCTGTGACATGAATTGGACGCATCAACCAAGATTAAATAGTGGCTTTATTTTGTTTCCAATATCAAATTAATTGACACAAGTGCAGCTTATATCAAAAAAGGTATCAATGATTACTCAAAGACTCTATCTGATGTTGCCGCTGAAGTTGGCAATCCGAATAAGCGATCAAAGGCCCATGTAAAAGAAAATGTGTAGACAAAAAAGAAAATATTTAAGCCTAGGTTGAGTATGAAGGAGCGCAGATAGCTGATATCAAGCCACCAAGCCGCCACAGGCAGTAATACAACCAGAAAGCCGGCCTCAAAACCCACCGAATGCAGCGCGCGACGACCAAAGCTGCGACCTCGTTTAAGGCTTTTAGCCTCCCATTGCTCGAACAAGTCATTGTAACCGAAGTTCCAGCTTACCGCGAAGAGTGAACCGAAAACAGCTAGAGCACCTGCACGCTCAAGGCTGCTGTCACTGAAGCTAAAAAAGCCAAGCGTCCCGCACAAGAATGCGATGGCCTCGTAGGTGGCAACATAGGTGATCTTTCGCTTAATGCCTTGCAGGTTCATATTTAAAGTTATCGAAAATTTTACATGGTGTGACCAAAATACAAAACTAATCTTAGTCGTTGTCGTACATTCCGAATAAAGCCAATAACAACCAACCTAAAATGAACGAAACTCCTCCCAAAGGGGTAAAAGCCTTTAAATAGAGTATTCCAAAAAGTTGCTGCACAACAATATTAAAACTAAAAAAGAAAATACCGCAAATAAAAAATATAGTACTTAACAACAACCATAAATTGCGCTTAGATTTCTGAATCAACCAACCCAGGAATAAAAGTGCGAGAGTGTGAAACTGTTGATGACTTAGGGCTGATTGAAGTGCACGCTGAGATATTTCTTCTAAGTTGACGATATGCGCGACATAAGCAGATAGTAGGATTGATGCCGTACCACTTAGGCAAGCAAAAATAAAGATTATTCGACCGGTTAGTTTCATAATTTTAGTTTCTGAAAATAAAAAATTTAGAAGAGTATCGCCGGTTTTGCTAAACCGCATAGCCAAGTTTTTGCAATCTAATAGGGAGTGTAGATTAACACTGTTAAACAGAAAAAGTCAGATGGTCAAAAACACATATAAATAAAAAACTTATATAGAGGGGCTCGAACTTGATTAATTTATTTCAAATCGCGGTAAAAATTTTCTTAATTTCCAACTGCCTCAAGGTACACCAATTAAAGCTCATCGCCGAGCGTTTACCCCACCTAGTAAAGCTGTCCCTGAATTCGAAATTTATAAACATACAAGGCCGGTAAGTCACCTTTTTTCTTTCGTCAATCGTCGAAGAATTTTCAACTGCGAACAATATCTGGTTCTATTAATGAATTCTCATCCCCGGTTTGGCGCCATCAGATGGATTTAACAAGTAAATTCCAGGATGGCTTTTTTCATCTGCGTGACTTGCTGCTAAAACCATGCCCTCGCTGACCCCAAATTTCATTTTTCGGGGTGCTAAATTAGCAACCAATACAGTGAGTTTGCCAATTAGATCTTGCGGTTTATAGACGCTTGCAATTCCACTAAACACATTACGAGGTTTGGTCTCTCCAACATCGAGTGTGAGTTGTAACAGTTTTATTGATCCATCCACAGATTTGCAGTCAGTTATTAGAGCGATCCTAAGATCAATCTTAGAAAAATCTTCAATTGATATTTGAGGTGCAATTTCTTCGCCGACAGGGGGGTCTATTGATGCTGTCACTTCGGTAGGAGCTTCGAATAATTCGTCAAGAAACCTCCCATCTACGCGTTGCATTAAGTGTTTATATTCACCAATTTTATGGCCCGATGGTAGCAACGCAGATGCATCATTAGAGCTCAATGGGGCGATATTTAAGAATGCCTCAACATCTTTGGCAAGTTTAGGCAAAACAGGTTTGAGCATCAAAGTTAAAATTCTAAAACATTGAATACATGTTGTGCAAACGTCATGCAGTCTATGTCCCATGCTTTCGTTTTTTGCGAGTTCCCAAGGCTTGTTTTGATCAACATACTCGTTCACTCGATCCGCAAGTAACATAATTTCTCTCAATGCCTTGGCGAAATCACGTTGTTCATAAAGTTGATTAATCGCAGGCATTGATGATTGCAGCTGATTTATGAGGGCGATTCCATCACCGGATGAATCACCAAGGCTGCCGTTAAATTGTTTCGTTATAAAACCACCTGCACGTGATGCGATATTAATAAATTTCCCAACTAAATCACTGTTAACACGCGCCATAAAGTCATCAGGATTGAAGTCGATGTCTTCATTGCGCGCATTGAGTTTCGTAGCTAAGTAGTACCTCAGCCATTCAGGGTTCATGCCAATCGAGAGGTATTTCAGGGGGTCAATGCCTGTCCCCCGACTCTTGCTCATTTTTTCTCCGCGAACAGTGATGAACCCATGTACAAAAATACTAGTTGGAGTTTTGCGGCCGCTAAAATTTAAAATTGCTGGGAAAAATAAAGTATGGAAATAAGTAATATCTTTTCCGATAAAGTGATACTGCTCTACGAGCGGATTACTTATATACGAATCATAATTTACCCCAATTTTATCTAGATGATTTTTTAAGGCAGCTAGATAACCAATCGGCGCGTCAAGCCATACGTAAAAATACTTACCTGGAGCATCTGGTATCTCTATTCCAAAATATGGGGCGTCCCTACTTATGTCCCAGTCTCCCAATCCGCCATTGCCTTGCTCGTCTTTTTCAAACCATTCTTTGATTTTATTTAGAACCTCAGCCTGCAATCGACCGGCTTGGTGTGTCCATTTCTTTAAAAATTCTAAACAGCGCGGATCGGATAATTTGAAAAAATAGTGCTCGGATGATTTCAAAATTGGTGTTGCACCTGACAATGCTGAGTACGGATTCTTAAGGTCTGTGGGTGCATATACTGCTCCACAGGCTTCACAACTATCCCCATATTGATCTTTGGCACCACATTTAGGACACTCACCCTTGATAAATCGATCTGGCAAGAACATATTTTTTTCAGGATCAAAAAACTGTTCAATGACCTTGGTTGATATGAAGCCCGCAGCACGCAGATCTTTATAAATATCTTGAGCTAATTTATGGTTTTCTGGACCATCAGTAGAGTGCCAATTATCAAACTCAATGTTAAATCCATCTAAATAGGGCTTTCTTCCGGCTGCAATATCTGCCACGAATTGTTGTGGTGTTTTGCCAGCCTTTTCTGCTGCAATCATGATGGGCGCACCATGAGCGTCATCTGCACATACAAAATATACTTGTGACCCTTGCATTCGCTGAAACCTTACCCAAATATCAGCTTGGATGTACTCCATCATGTGCCCGATGTGGAAATGGCCATTGGCATAGGGGAGAGCTGTAGTAACAAATAGCTGGCGAACGGACATTTGAATCTCTTTCTTCTGATTCGGTTATTTTAAGCTCTAGCAACCTTTATTTTTATGGGTTTGCTTACCTTGGGTAGACTATCACTATTTCCAAAACGAGGTTATCTTATGAGCGTTACTGAGCAATCCGTCCTTGAAGCCTTTAAAACTGTCATTGATCCACTGACTGCTAAGGATATTGTTAGCTCAAAATCAATTAAAAATATACAAATTACTGGTAATGATGTGTCAATTAAGCTAGTTTTAGCCTATCCAGCCAAAAGTCAGTTTACTTGGTGGCGAAATGAGGTTACAGCTGCTGCTAAGAAAGTTTCAGGTATTGGCAATGTGGTAGTTCAGGTCTCATCCGAAGTAGTAGCTCATGCTGCACAAAGGGGTGTACAGCTACTTCCTCAGGTAAAAAATATTATTGCTGTGGCTTCTGGAAAGGGTGGAGTTGGAAAAAGTACAACAGCGGTTAATCTTGCTCTTGCATTAGCGGCAGAAGGTGCTCAGGTTGGGCTACTAGATGCAGACATTTATGGCCCGAGCCAACCCCAAATGATGGGAATTGATGGCAAGCCAGAGAGCTCAGATGGCAAAACAATGGATCCATTAGAAAATTATGGCGTTCAAGTGATGTCAATAGGTTTTTTAGTGGGCCAAGATGAAGCAATGATATGGAGAGGTCCAATGGCTACTCAAGCTTTGGAGCAATTGCTTAGGCAGACAAATTGGCGTAGTCTCGATTATCTTGTCGTAGATATGCCCCCTGGAACAGGGGACATCCAACTGACATTAAGCCAACGTGTGCCCATAACTGGAGCTGTCATTGTGACAACGCCTCAAGACATCGCGCTATTGGATGCAAAAAAAGGCATCAAAATGTTTGAAAAAGTTGGAGTTCCAATTTTAGGTATTTTAGAAAATATGGCTGTTCACATATGCACCAAATGTGGTCACAAAGAGCATATTTTTGGGGAAGATGGCGGTAAAAATATGGCCACAGAATACAAGATGGACTATTTAGGAGCTCTTCCATTGGATATGCAAATTCGTTTGCAAGCCGACAATGGAAAACCAACGGTAGTTTCTGATCCGGATGGTGTAGTCGCTGCAATTTACAAAGAGGTTGCCCGAAAAGTTGCTGTCAAAATCTCTGAAAAAGCCAAAGATTTTTCTTCTAAATTTCCCACGATTAAAATTTCAAAAGAAACTTAATATCACTTATTTTTTGAATAAACCCAATTAATTATTACGTTGCGCCATTGCAATTGGGGCTCGAATAGAAAAAGGCGAAAGTTTGACTCTACAACCAGGGCTCGAATCGTAAAAGGCAAAAGTTTGACGTTAGGCGAGGGGCTTGAACTTATTTTGGAAAAGTTCTACGCCTAGCACTGTTCGAAAGTGCGGTGGATAACAACAATTGTGTTTACAGTGAAATCAGTCAGACTAAAAATTCTCACTAAGATCGGATCAACATTTAACTCAGGTCAGATCACTCCATGACATTCAAATCCACTCAATCTGGCGCAGGCCAAAAACTACCCGGCACTCCAGAGCCAATGCTCCGAATTAAAGGCTATGACGGCTTAACGCTTGCTGCTGATGCATGGGGCGACCCACAAGGCAAAGTCGTTATGTTGCTGCATGGTGGCGGACAAACACGGCATGCGTGGAAGGGAACTGGCGAAATTTTGGCTGCTTCTGGGTATTACGCCCTTGCTCTTGATGCGCGTGGACACGGAGACAGTGAGTGGGCTCAAGAGAGTGGCTATGGGTACGAGGTGATGATTGAAGATTTGAAATGTGTTTTAGCATCGATCAATAAGACGGCTCCCATTTTGGTTGGCGCTTCAATGGGTGGCGTCACCAGTTTGATTGCTGCTGGCGAAACCCATATACCTGCCAGTGCTCTTGTGTTAGTCGATGTTGCACCCAACATCGAACCCGAGGGTGTCAATAAAATTAATGAGTTCATGACGCAAAGTCCTGAAGGCTTTCATTCACTTGAAGAGGTTGCACAAGCAATCAGCAATTATCAACCACATCGCAAGCGCCCAAAAAACCTGGATGGTTTAGCAAAAAATGTGCGCTTGAGCGCTGACGGAATGTATAAATGGCATTGGGATCCTAATTATCGAAAGGTACACCGTCACAACGATCAGAGTAGGATACGGTTGGAGAGTGCGGCTAAAAATCTTCAGTTGCCAACGCTATTGGTTCGCGGGGGACTTTCAGACGTACTCAGCGAAGAGGGTGCACAAGCCTTTCTGCAAATTTGTCCCTGTGCATCGTACGTGAACGTCAAAGGAACGGGGCATATGGTGGCGGGGGACCGCAATGACATTTTTGCTGACGCTGTCATTGAGTTCTTGAAGAAGTATTCGCCTGCGTAGACTCAAAATTGCGAAGTCACAAAAGGTTTAAAACGAAGTGTAACTTTGCCTTGATAACCTAAACCAATATCAGTAACCACACGTAGCCCTATTTTAAGATTCGATCGTTCAGCATGATTGATATTGCCAATAATTCGAACGCCCTCATCTAGATGTACCACCGCAATGCTGTAAGGCACCTTAACAAATCGATCGTCCATACTTTGATCGAACCAAGTGAAAGTTTCTACCTGTCCAACACCTAGCGACATCTTCCACTGCCATTTCTCGCTCCAGCATTCGGGGCATATCCAACTTGTTGGCGGTCTAATATAGCCACATGTATCACAGCCTTGCAATGCGAGTTGATTTTGATTTAAAAAATCTTTGTATGCTTGTTCGATGGCTTGAGGTGACATGATCTGGGCCGGTTCAATGGGTTGAGTAGATACTCGTTAAAAAATCCAAACGTTGTCGACCCGTCGCGCAGTATTGGGCAACGCTTGCATTGGCGATTTGTCGCGGGCCAGCTTCTCCACGCAATTGCCTGACCAACTCCACATGGTGCAACCAACCCACTAAATAGCCTTCGCCAATTTGTCCGCCGTGTGGATTGACAGGAATGATGCCGCCCAGCTCAATGGCTCCGTTTTTGACAAAGTCTCCGCTTTCACCTTCGCCACAAAAGCCATAATTTTCTAAGGTGTGTAGCACGGCTGCTGTGCATGCATCTGAGATGCATAAAACATCGATGTCTTTGGGTTGAAGTCCAATATTTATATACGCTTGTTGCGCGCAATCTTTCATGCCCCAGCAAAGCAAATGTTCGTCGTTTTCATACATGCGAGCGGCTTGTTGGCGTCCAACCGATTGGAGATAAACTGGTTTTTTAGCCATGTCTTTGGCCATATCGCCTCTGGCCAAAATGATGGTGACTGCCCCTGCCGTGATGCGCGCTATGTCGTGGTTGCGCAATGGCCAGACAACAAATTCATTAGCCAAGTAGTCGTCCATGGTTAATGGCTCGGGCCATGCGGCAAGAGGGTTGAGCGCGGCGTGTTTGTGTGAAGCAATGGCCACATGACCCAATGCTTTCTCATTCGTCCCATATTTTTGCATGTGCCTTTGCCATCCCATTGCAAAAACAGCATTGGCATTAACAAATCCAGTATCTAAATCGTATGTGGCGACGCCACAGAGTTTGCCAAACGAATTTTCAACGTTTCGACCGTAGACACATGCGACTACATCACAAACACCAGTTGCAATCAACATTGCAGCATATTGCGTGGTGAAGCCACCCGTGCTGTAGTCCAAGTCACCTGTGACGCGTGGGTTCATCCCAAGGTTGCGACTCAATTCAATGGGGTCTATTCCACCAAGTTGTCGAGAAGTTAAAACACCGTGAATTTGGTTTTTATGCTCGATACCAGCATCTTGCATCGCTAATTTAAGGGATGCGACGCTAAGTTGATATGCAGATACTCCCAAATGTACTGCCTGTTTTGTTGCACCAACGCCAACAATCGCGACTGGGTGTTGTTGCCAAATTTGTTGTGACATGTTTTTAATCGAATTTGAGACCTGCGTCCTTGGCTACTTTTTCCCAACTCGAAAATTCTGCATTCACTTTTTTCTTGAATTCTTCAGGCGTATCCAATGTGGGGGTTGCATTGCGTTTAAGTAATTGCTCGCGGGTATTTTTGGAACCTAAAACAGCACGCACATCGGCACTGATTTTTTCCACTATATCCATTGGCGTACCCGCCGGTGCAAATAGGCCGAACCACACGGTTGCGCTATAGCCGGGCAATCCAGATTCGGAAACAGTGGGCAACTCTGGCCACATCTCACTGCGCTCCAATGATGTAACGGCCAACGCTCTAACGCGACCTTGGTTGGATGCAGATTTGGAAGAGGGCAGTGGGTCTATCAACATTTGCACTTCATTGGCCCAAAGTGCGGGTTGTGATTGTGCACCACCGCGATAAGGAACATGAACTAAATTGATGGCCGCTTGTGCTTTGAATAATTCAGCAGCCATGTGCACCAATGTGCCTTGACCCGATGAACCCACATTGACTTTGCCAGGATTGGCTTTGGCATAAGCAATCAATTCTGCAACTGATTTAACAGGTAATGAGGGATGAACGATGATCACGTTGGGAGAAGAAATGACCATGCCAATTGGGATTAAATCTTTGCGTGCGTCATAGGGCAGATTTTTTTTCACAACGGGTTCGGTTGCAATAGCATTGGTGTGCATCAATATGGTGTAACCATCTGCTGGGGCTTGAACAACGGCTTGCACGCCAATGGTGCCGCCTGCTCCGCCACGGTTATCGATGATGACGGCTTGCCCTGTTCGCTCGCTCAGTCCAATGCTTAAGATGCGCGCCAGATCGTCGGTGTTGGAGCCTGCTGGATATGGAACAATGATTCGAATGGGTTTTTCAGGAAAGCCAGCTGCCCAAACAAATGCGCAGAGTGTTTGAATTAAAAAAATCAAACCTATTTTTTTGATTGCATCAGAGAAATGTGTCATGGTTGCCTTTATTTAATTTAAATTGCCAAGATTCAGATAGTCGTTGGTTGCAACGATAGCGTCACGCTCAGAAAAGCTGACAAACTCATTGGCCATGGCTTGTGTGTGACCGGTTGTTTTCAACTGGTGCAGTACACGGTTCATGGTGGAGATGGCAGCTCTTTGTAAATCACTGGGGTATACCAATAAATGAAAACCCAATTGCACCAATTGATCGGGGTGCATGAGAAGATTTTTGGGTAAAGAACTTTCTGTTCCAGGGTAGAGGTCTAGCATTTTGAGGCAATCAACGCTTTGATTGACTTGCATTAATTGTTCAATACTACTGAGTCCTTCAACAAACAGCATATCTGCACCTGCTTGCACGTATAAGGCAATTCGTTCCAATGTGCTAGAAAAGCCTTCTACAGATAATGCGTCACACCTTGCAATCAACAATGTATCCCCAGCAATCGCATCTTTGGCAATTTTTAATTTTTGTACCATTTCACTCGAGTTGACCAACTCTTTGCCTGCCATCAGGCCGCATCGTTTTGGAAAGACTTGATCTTCTATATGAAAGGCGGCAACACCAATACGTGATAAAGAACGTGCTGTTCGTTGCAAATTGGCGAGTCCACCAAAACCTGTGTCGGCATCAACGATAACTGGCAATGATGTGACATCGACTATTTTTTCCACTCGGTCTAATACTTCAGAAAGTTGAAGCATGCCGATATCGGGGTAACCCGCTACGCGTGCAATAGCGCCACCGCCTGCATAGATGGCAGGAAATCCTGCAGCTTGTATCAACCGAGCACTGAGTCCATCTGCTGCGCCTGGGGCCATGATGGGTTTTTGTGTAGCAAGCAATTGCCTTAATTGTTTTCCTTGAGTCATTGTGTTATTGATATCAACTTTTAAAATCAATCAAAGGTCATACGTGCAGACTCAACAATTGGGCGATAAAGATCAAGATTTCTTTTAATCAGTTGAACAGCTTGATCGCTGCTTGCGCCGTCCGCTTTGATGCTCCAACCCGAACTTTGCAGTTTAGCTCTTACTTCTGGATTTGCAAGGGCACTCGCAAAAGCTTTATTGATTTCTTGAATAACCATTGGTGGTGTTCCGATTGGAGTCAGGACTCCCATCCAAGTTGTATAAACTGCACCTGATACGCCACCCTCTACCAATGTAGGCAGGCTGGGAATTTCTGTCGAACGCTGTATTCCACTGACTGCAATTCCTTTTGCTTTTCCTAATTCAATATAGTTTTTTATACCAACATCACTGAACACGGCATCAATATCCCCCGCCAGTAAGGCTGCTAATGCTGGTCCACTTCCTTTGTATGGCACATGAACTATTTCAATGTCAGCCTTGTTTCCAAACATGGCAATACCCAAATGACTTCCACTACCTGAACCTGCAGAGCCAATCGTTAGTTTTCCAGGGTGTGCTTTTGCGTAGCTAATCATTCCAGCAATATGATTAAAAGGAGCCTTGCTTGAAGCGGCAACAACCAAGGGTGTTTCAATTGCTACCATGACGGGTATGTAGTCTTTGCCAGGTTCGATACTCAGGTTTTTGGGGTCTATCAAAGGGGAAACAACTAACATCCCATTTGTGAAGATGCCAAGCGTATAGCCGTTCGGCTCTGAACGTCGAACAGTATCCAATGCAAGTCTGCCATTAGCGCCTGGTTGATTAATAAAAACAATGGGTTGATCAAGCCTCTTCGATGCTTCTAGAGTCAAGAGACGCCATGCGGTGTCAGCACCAGAGCCTGCGGCAAATGGATAAATCATTTTGATTTGCCGATTGGGATAAGCCTGGGAATTAGAGGGATTAATAAACCATAGATTCAAAAATAAAATGCAACCAGCACTTATGAATTGTTTTAACCTCATCATGACTCCTTTACTAATTTTTGTCATATTAACATTCATGTGCTAATAAGAATATTCTCCACTAAATTTGCCGTAACACAATCTACACTAGATGTTCTAGCAAGAGGCAATTGTTGATCCAATCTCACACCTGCTCAACCATTTCGCCTCATGCGTACCCAAAGGGACCGCTGGAAGCGTCCATCGTGCAGGCGTCTCGCTCATCTGTACCACAGGGGATAAATGGCTGAGCAAGCCAATGGAAGATGCAGAATCTATTTTGAATTGTTCAACATCGCTGCCTGTTAAACCATTGCAATGCGCCAGTGCATCGGGGCTCATCAAACCAAGCTGTCGAATCCAACGACCAACACCTGCCAATGAAACCCTAACCATCCAACTACCCCCTTGCGTTGCGCGTCGATGCAATGCAACCATGGCACCAAAAGACATTAAATAGCCAGCGATGTAATCTTGTGCTGAGACCGGCATGAAACTTGGATCTCGACTGGTATCTCGCCATGTCATGCCGCTTGCCGCTTGAACGATTGAATCAAATCCGCGTCTGTGACGCCATGGTCCCTCGTGGCCCCATGCACTAAGAGTCACATACACAATGCCTGGCCGAAGTTTCGCCAACTCTTGTGGTGTCAATCCAAAATTTGCCAATGCTTGAGGTCTATTGGATTGGGAAAAAACATCGCCTTGACGAATCAGTTCATGCAGTTGTGCCAATTGTTTGGCGTCACGCAAATCGAGAAAAGCAGACCTCTTGCCCAGCCCAGTATCAAAGTCAAAAATGCCAGAGTTGGGTAAATCAGGGCGCGATATTTTCAATACATCGGCACCATGTTCAGCCAGGGTTCGCGCAGCCGTTGGTCCAGCAAGAACGCGTGTCGAGTCCAACACACGAATACCTGATAATGGTCGATCTCCTGCTGGCAATGGTTCTGTATCAGACTCACCGATCTGAATGATTTCAAACCATGGCATTGATTCAACGGCCATCGCTTGCTCCGTTTGCAACCATTCAACTTCGTGTCTAACCAAAGCAGCGCAACCCCCACCATTCATGATGGCCTCTTCAAGCGCAACGCCGTCCCATTTGGATACGCGAGACGCGATGTCTTCGCGACTGTGCTCGGCACCTAATACAGAGATATTGCGCGCAAGCAAGGTTGGCACATTGCAATGAAGGTACATCCATCGTTGGTCTTGCAAACGGTAAAAACCTGAAACTGGATCGTGTGGTAGTTCTGGCTCTTCGTGATTCAAACGCAGATACATGGCACTTCTCAATGCAGCAGTGGCATGGTGAGCATCTACTTGAACCGTTTGTGTGCGACCCGTTTTCAATTGCCACAAACGGCTTGCAGCAAGCCCCGTTGCGGCGATAGAAGCTGCCCCAGTTGCACTGACCCTATAAGGGGTTTTCACAATGGGGTCATCTCCCAACATTTGCACTGTGCTTAAGTTGTCTGCCGGGATTTCAGACAACGCACACAGCTGAGCTAAACAAGAATTGGCTATCAAGAAAAACTCTCTCTATGTTGCAAACGATGAAGAATACAGGTGAGGTTTTGATGATGTCACTCGCCCTAGATACTATCTTATTACATATTCTATTTGTAGCGATAGCTGGGGACAAGTCAATTCATATCAAATGCGCGACATGACACCATCCGGTTTAAAGCTACCCTAGCAAGCAAAGCAAACTAGGAGTTCCAATGACTTTTCACCGCCGTAATTTACTAGCACTGATGTCAGGCTTGGTTGCTTTACCTCAAACATGGGCTCAGGAATACGCCCAAAAAACAGTACGTCTCATTTCCCCCTACCCGCCAGGAGGCGGCAATGACACCGTTTGTCGTTTGATCGCAGATAAACTCTCAACCCTATTGGGTCAAAAAGTGATCGTGGATAACAAACCCGGTGGCAATACCATTTTGGCCAACGATATCGTTGCCAAATCCGCTGCTGACGGATACACCTTGATACTCAACAGCAATGGTTTTGTGATCAATCCAAACTTTTATAAAAAATTACCGTTTGATGTTTCCAAAGACATCGCGCCGGTCAGCCTGATTGGTTTGACGAATTTGGGAATCGTTGCACATCCATCCCTTGGCGTCAATTCAATACAAGAATTGTTAACGCTTGCAAAAGCAAAACCGGGGCAATTGAATTTCGGTACGTCTGGGCATGGTGGGGTCGATCATCTGGCAGGCGTGGTTTTCAATCAGCAAGCCGGTATCAATATTGCATTCATACCATACAAAGGAACTGCGCTGGCACAAGCAGATTTGGTTGGCGGTCAGGTTCAACTCATGTTCTCCCCACTTGGTACAGCACAACCCTTTATTGCATCGGGTCGTTTGCGTTTGTTGGCTGTGGCCTCCGCCAATCGGGTGTCGCAATTTCCAGATGTGCCCACTTTGGCTGAAGCAGGCGTCACCGGTTGCGAAACATTTCTTTGGTATGGATTGATGGCTGCAGCGGGAACGCCCGAACCCATCGTGCGTCGCCTCAACGATGAAATGGGTAAAGTGTTGCAGATGAAAGATGTATTGGATAAATTGCTCTCCATGGATATTCACCCACGTGGCGCTAACTTGGCAACACCAGAGCGGTTTGCTGGTTTTATAAAAAGCGAATTAACGAGAACATCAAACATTGTGCAAACTGCTGGCATCAAAGCAGAATAAATAACAGTGTGAGCTAAGATACCCGATGTGATCAATCAATCATGTCAGATTTATGAATCAGACATGAACTTCGTTTAAAAACTGATCCAATTTGAGTGAGAGAAGCTTTGTTTTTTATCATTCGAAAGGATTAAGCTATGGCCAAAAGGCGTTGGATTAAAGCCCGAGCAGATAGTGGCCAAGCTGCGTGAAATTGAGGTCAAGATTGGTCAAGGCAAAGATGTTTTGAGTGTCTGTAATGATCCACCGGTTTCTGCACAGGTCAAGCTGCTAATTTAAACATGTCAAATGTCTGTTTAGGTGTCCTCATCTTCAACGACTGATGTGGGCGTTGATTGTTCTAGAACCCCATCCATTCCGATATCACCCGACTCGCATGTTGCAGCGTCTCAAACCGTTGCCGATGAACCCACTGATCATTGATCGTTCGGATGACATTTTTCTCTTGCTCTGCGCAAAGCTTAAATAAACTTAATTAATAGATAATAAGCTTGCAACAATAAAGGCTATTTTTTTAACAGAATTTAATAATTAAATATTTGGGTTTGTTGCTTCAATATTCATTCGGGTTTGAAATCGATAGCTCGAGCAGATGTTGAGAGGAAATCTAGCTCAGCTTGAGCCATCCTACGAAAATCCTCAGGGGTTCCACCTGTTGAATAGCCGCCTGCAGCAACAATCAGGTCTTGAATATCTTGTATGGGTAATATCGCGTTGAGTTCCTTGTTCAGTTTTTCAATGACTGCAGCAGGGGTGCCGGTACGAGCCCAAACGCCCGTATTCCAAAGGGTTGTAAAACCAGGAACAACATCTGAAAAAAGAGGTACTTCAGGAAGTGCCTGCATGCGTTTAGTTGAACCAACTGCAAGCGCTTTTATTTTCCCCGATTTGACGTGAGCAACCATGGAAATTGGATTGTCCATAACCACCTGAATTTCATTGCTCAGCAGCGCCAGTGTGCTGGGGTTGGATCCTTTGTATGGAATACCCACCATCGGTAGACCAACACGCGCTCTGAAAGACTCCATGGCCAGTGTTGTGGGTGGATTGGCCATGCCATAGTTCAATTGATTTGGATTTGCTTTGACGTGAGCAATCAGCTCTCTCAGATTTGAAACAGGTAATGATGCATTGATGAAGAGACCAAAGCCCCCTTGCATGAGGGGTGCAACCGGCATGAAGTCTCTCATCAGGTCTATGGCTGAAGCGGGTGGGTTGAAGATAGTTGTAATACTGGTGCCGCCTGAATAAAAAAGTGTGTAACCATCTGCTGATGAATTCAATACCGCGCGAGCACCTATGGTTGCATTGCCGCCTGGCTTGTTTTCAACAACAACTGCTTGGTTCAGGCGCAAAGCCAATTTGGTGCCTATGGCTCGGCCTGTGACATCGGTTGAACCTCCGGGTGGAAACGGAACAACTAATTTAATGGGACGATTCGGATAGTCATCTGCATAAGCCGCGCGCAACCCCAATAACGTAGACAAAGCGCAAAGGCTCGATTTCATGAATAAGCGCTTATCGGCTTTTGGATTGATTGGCATCAGCGATCGTCCTTAAATGATTTGATCCGTGCGAGTCGTATTTGAATTATTCAGAAGTAGCGCCTACATCGCGCACAATTTTCCCCATTCGTTGTAACTCATTTCTGATGAATTCAGCAAATTCCTTGGGGCTCGATGGCGTTGCTTCCAAGCCTTGTTTGGAAAAAAAGGCTAATGTTTCCTGGTCGTTCAGCGTATTTACTAGGGTAAGACTCAATTGATTGAGTCTTTCAGGTGCTAAACCCGCTGGTGCAAAAAGTCCATACCAAGTACTGAATTCATAACCGCTCAAGGTCTCGGTGATTGCCGCAGTTTGAGGAAATGCTGGAAGTCGTTTGCTGCTTGCCACGCCCAGTAATTTAGTTTTTCCAGCTGTGATGTTTGCTTGACCAGAAACTTGCGCATCAAAATAAGCTTGAATTCGGCCATCTAAAAGGTCTGTCTGCAATGCGCCAGTCCCCTTGTACGGTACATGCACAACATCAATGCCCGCTTGAGAAGCAAATGCTGCCATCGCTAGATGTGAGGCGCTGCCAATTCCAGAGGATCCATAATTGATTTTTCCTGGGTTGGCTTTAGCTAGACTGATGAACTCTGCTATGTTTTTTGCAGCAAGGCTTGGATGTACCACTAGGATCAAAGGTGTTTGTGCAATACGCCCTATGGGCTGAAAGTCTTTGATGGGGTCGTATGGCAGTTCTTTGTACAAAGAAGCGTTGATGGCATGCGTGCTGATTAAACCAAGCAAAAGCGTATAGCCGTCAGGTGCTGATTTAGCAACGGTAGAGGCCGCAATATTGCCGCCTGCACCAGGTTTGTTATCGATCACAACTGCTTGTCCAAGTTGTTTAGACATACCTTGTCCAACAACCCTTGCCAGTGTGTCAGCAATCCCTCCTGGTGGAAAGGTGATGACCAATCTAATGGGCTTATTGGGATATGTTTGAGCTATTGAGGAAAAGGGGAGAATTAGAAATGCTGTACACGATAGTAGTAACAAATAAAGTTTTAATTTAGATTTGAACATGTCTATTCTCCAGATATAAAAAATTGCTTATGCTTCGCGCTAATGAACGCTTTCTAATTTGAACATGGATACAGATTTTCGACAAGTTGCGTACAAACCATAGGACCAATTTGGCTTGCTTTTGCTATCATTTCTAAGCGATCTTTTTTAGGAGTTGCGTTATGAGTCATCAATCACATGCCAAAGACTGGGCTAAAGAGCATATGAAGGGACTATGGACCAGCCCCATGTACCCTTTCAAATCTAACTATGATTTAGATGAAAGCGGAATTAAAAACAATGTTGAATACATGATAGCTGTGAAGAGTGCAGGAATTGGTTTTGGTTTTTCTGAGCCTTGGGTAGTTAGTCGAAAGGATCGAATGCGCGCCATGGCGGTCTCTGTAGAGGCTGTGAACAAAAGAGTGCCTGCCTATTTGCACACAACCGACCACAGTGTGGAAGAAACCATAGAGTTGACGAATTACGCTAAAGACATTGGTGCCGATGCAGTCATGATCTGGCCACCTTACGAATGGGCGAAAACCCAAGAAATGATTTGTGATTACTACGAGTATGTTGCGTCTAAAGTCAACATTCCCATTTTTTTATACAACACCTACCACTCTGGGATCAATATGAGTCCTCAAACCATTGAGAGACTTTCGCGCATCGCCAACGTGTGTGCACTTAAAGATGCTGTTAATGATAGAGCGCATACGGCACAGTGTATTGATCTGTGTGGGAACGATATCGTTGTGAATGACCCGCTTGAAGAGCATTTGATCAAATCCGCGGTCGATTTTGACCAGCAACTTTTACTCGGTACCACTGCTGTTTTTCTGATGCAAAGTCCAACGTGTCAACCGATTCAAGATTATTTTGATTTGGCCAGACAAGGAAAAATAGACGAAGCTTCCAAGAAATTTCAGGAGTTGCAACCCTTGAGAGATGTATGGACTCAAATTTATCAAGTTCTATGGGATAAAAAGGGGGCGCTACATCCTCTGCCATACATCAAGTATTGGATGGACTTGATTGGTATGTCTGCTGGCCCAGTTCGTCAGCCAATGCACAATTTGACTAACGAACAAAAAGCCGATTTTAGAAAAAAGCTATGCGCCAGTGGCTGGGTTGAAAAACTTTGGCCTGATCGGGTGAAACACATTGAGACTGGGTTGTAAACATAACTGCAGTAGAAATGGCATGACATTTTTAAATGGGTGTAACTTATTTATTTTTATTTTTTGCAGCGGCTTGAAACTGAGTTCATTTTCCCAAGGATACTCAGAACGACCTTAAAACTTGTGGTCGGTCTTGCTTCAGGTGGACCTACAGATTTGATTGCGCGCATTATTGCAAAACCTCTTTCGGATCAAATCTTGCAATCGATCATCGTTGAAAACAAAGTGGGTGCTGGTGGATCTATAGCTGCTGAATTCGTGGCGCGTTCTGAACCAGATGGTTATACATTGCTATGGGCAATCGAACGCCTTTTGGCCATAGCTTAATCCTTTCGAATGATAAAAAAAGTTTCTCTCACTCAAATTAGATCAGTTTTTAAACGCAGGTCACATTCATCAATCGCTGTATAGACGCTATTCATTGCGGTTCAATAGCAGCATCTTTCACAACCTTTTCCCATTTTTTCATCTCGCTCAAAACAAACTCCTGCAGTTGTCGAGAAGTACCGCCAGTGGGATTAGCCGCTATCTTTTGGTATTGTGCCCTCAATGCGGGTGATTCCAAAGCTTTATTGGCTGCATCGTTGAGACGCGCTACAACTGCTGCCGGCGTTCCCGCTGGTGCAAACACCGCGTACCAAGACAGCGCTTCAAATCCAGGAATGGTTTCACCAATGGTGGGAATCTGTGGTGCGCTAGGGTCGCGCACAGCACCGGTAATTGCCAATGCTTTTAGTTTCCCTGATCGCACATTTTCAATCTGGCCAGGCAAGCCTTCTGCGCCAAGCTTGATCTGCCCGCCAATCATGTCGACGGAAAGTGGAGCGCCACCCCGATAAGCAACTAATTCCAACTTGATACCAGCACTTGACTCAAGCAAAGCCATGGCGAGATGACCAGCAGTCCCAACACCAGGAATGGCATATTGGATACGGCCTGGGTTCTTTTTGGCCAAGGCAATCAGCTCCGAAATGGTTGAAGCTTCAAAAGATGGATTGGCAATGATGATGCCAGAGTATGTCGCAACAGGCACGATTGACTCAAAATCTTTGGCTGGATCGTATTTGATGGACTTCATCAAGTATGGGTTCACTGCTTGCGTACCATTGGTGCCAAACAGCAGTGTGTAACCATCGTTTTTTGCACGCGCAACTGCCGTTGCTGCAATGGTACCTCCTGCACCTGCGACGTTGTCAACAACGACAGGCACATCTAGAAAATCGACCATCCGTTGAGCCAGTATGCGAGCGAGAACATCGCCTTGCCCGCCAGCTGGAAACGGCACAATCAAACGAACCGGTTTGGTCGGCCAAGGGTCAGCTGCGTTGACGCAATAAGGAACGAATGCAGACATTGCAAGAGCAATGAGTGGCAACATGAACTTCCATGATGATATACGCATGATCTCCCCCGATTAGTTTGAATGATTTGAAATGCGACGGCACTACAACAGACAAAGACAAATGTATTAGAGTGGGAACAAACCTTTTTCACGCAAATATTTTTCCATCGACGGATTACTGAGGTCACCAGCAGCAATCATTTTCAGTCGCTTTTCTTCACGCGTTTGAATATCAAGAGCAGCTTTCAGAACTTCTTCACCCTGCGCCAATGGAACAACCGCTATTCCATCGTCGTCTCCAATCACAATGTCACCGGGTGAAATCACCAAGCCGCCGCACTGGACAGTGACGTTGACTTCACCAGGACCGTCTTTCAATGGACCCTTGGGGCAAACACCACGAGCAAAAACTGGAAATCCCATTTGTCGCAATGCGTGGACATCTCGAACAGCACCATCGATAACGACCGCCACAGCACCACGTCCACGCGCAACGCTGGTCATGATTTCTCCAACGATTGCGTGCGAAATGTCACCCCCCGTATCAACGACTAGCACATCATTGGGCTGCAACAAATTCAGCGCGACGTGCACCATCAAGTTATCGGTAGGCGGCACCTTTACGGTGAATGCACTACCGGCAAAGACACAACCATCACCAACTGGCTTAATGCCAGGGTCCATCATTCGAAGGCGGTGCATAGCGTCCCCGATGTTGCCTGTTGCCACGCCCACGTAACGCTTTGTAAGCGACAAAGGTGCGCGTTGAATCTCGTCACTCCAACTGAAACCAAATTTTCCACCGTGGCTCATGATCGTCCTCTGAAATAGTTATTGAATGATTCTGCTCATCGCTGTCAAGACGCCTTGATGTTTCTATCGTGAATCATCTTCCTATTTATACATCTAGGCAAATTACTTTGTGCGTTCGAACTCCCCATCATTAAGAAAACGAGTAGGCGCATTAGGATGCTCATCCCCAAATGTTAATCAAAATAAGAGGGAATGGATATACACCATACCCTGTAAAACACACCATTTACTCTATTTGGACACGGAATTAACCAGTTTGGGCGTTGATTGAGCAAAACTGGGGGCTAAGCCACCTTTTGAAACTTCAAGACTACCCCCTTCATCTGTCGGTGGCATCAGTTAGTCAGCAGGCAGTCAAAACATCTTTGCTTTGACCAATCTTGATCTCAATTTCGCACAGCTTGGCCATAATCTGCTCGGGCTTTAATCCAACGCCTTTTGGCTATAGCTTAATCCTTATCGAATGATAAAAAACAAAGTTTCTCTCACTCAAATTGGATCGGTTTTTAGACGCAGGTCACTTCTGCCCTTCGAGCCGATAGCTCTCCCACAGATGCCGCACCCAAGTCACGGCGTTAATAAAGTGAGGAAGTAGACAAAACTGCATACATCCGGGAAGTAGTAAATGATGAAGGTCGCATAAGTTATATCAATTAAATGGTTTGACGAAGCATTAGCTCAGTCAATATCATCGCTGCCCTTGGGAGGCCGAGCAGGACTAAGAGTCTGTCGCATTCCCTAGGTAAACTCTTGGAAAATTTGCTTCGAAAGTATTGCAAAACGGATGAAAATTTGTAAAACTGATTTATTATGTATCAAATAATTAAAAAAGTTTCTTTTCATTTATACCAAAGGAGATAGCTGATGTCCCGCACCTCGTTGATTTCTTCCTTCGCACTTGCATCTGTCTGTGCAGTCGCCACTCCAAGATACGCATGGCCGGACAAGCCACTGCGCTTCCTGCAATCCTTCGCTGCCGGGGGGGCACTGACATCATGCTGCGCACTACACCATATAAGTGTAGCCAGTACAGCACCTTTACTGCAAACGCTGTTCCTGCCGGAGCGTTCCCTCTAGAAATTCGTTTGAGTCTTGGCAGCTCTGAGACGGTAGTTGTGATTCAGGAGCAGACTCCAAATGTTAGTAAGTGAGTTAGCCCTCTTAATTGTTCATTTAACCAACAATAAAACCACTTATAAAGTTAAAAACTGACCACCAATATTTGGACATTTTTTGGACATTGCACTCCCCAAAACAAGTGATATTGAGTAAACTAGAGTTTAGTTAAGTGTATGATTTAATTGGTAATTTTCCAATATCACTATGCCTTATGGCTCCTCGACCTGGGCTCGAACCAGGGACCTACAGATTAACAGAAAGTCGGGCTACTTAAAAGTCCATATAAATCAATGACTTATATAGATAATTACGGAGCGTGTAATATTTCGTGCAATTGAAAAAAAATTGTAAATTACAATTTTTCCAGCACTTTTGCTGATTTTGCACTCAGCGCTGTCATTTTGCACTCGAAAAGTTAGAAGCTAGGCGTGGGGCTCGAACCAGTTGTGGTGAAAGTTAGACTCCATGCGCGGACACTGAACTAGACATATTGAGCGGCATCGGAAGTGAAAACCGTGGAATAGCACGTGTAATAAGTTTGCAGTTCGTGGGTTCCTCAATTATTTTGGTTGCTTTAAACACAATGAGGATTTAACATTTGCCCATGATTGATTGGAACTCCTGTCCTGCCGTAGAACTGAACCCCGAGCTTGTTAGCGGAGCTTGGGTGTTTAGAGGTACCCGCGTACCTGTTGTTGCTTTGTTTGAAAATCTAGAGGATGGTGTAACTGTCAACGAGTTTGTTGAGTTATTTCCCGGAGTAGATTTGCTGCATGCTCGCAGCGTTTTAGAGCATGCCGCTAAAAGTGTGATGGCGGTTCATTAGCCTTGAAAGTTTTGTTTGATCAAGGCACACCCGTTCCATTAAGAAGCCATATCTCGTCTCACCATGTGGCAACAGCCTATGAGCTTGGTTGGGCAACTCTGAAGAATGGTGAGCTATTAACCGCAGCTGAGAAAGATGGATTTGAGGTTTTAGTCACTACCGATACGAACCTTCGGTATCAGCAAAATTTGACACAAAGGAAAATTGCTCTTGTTGTTCTTGGCACTACAAGTTGGCCCAGGATTCAAAAAAATATAAAAGCAATTGTTACTGCAATTGACTTAGCTACTCCTAATTCATATCAGAGTGTTTCAATAAATTAATTTGAAGCAGGCCTGGGTCTCAAATCACGGAGTGCAAAAGTTAGGTGGTGGATCCGGGGCTAGAACTTGATGCTTTTTGTAAACCGGAAAATTTAGGCATGTCTGACTTCAAACGTTGTCATCACTGGATGACTGTGTATCTTCATTGAGAACTCATCGAGATACAAAGAAGGAGCCTCTTTCAAATTGTTAATGGCTTCTTGATAAGTTTCACCTTGGGTGGTAGTGCCAGTTTCTGGGTTCAAGGCAATGAATCCACCTTCTTCGTCTTCAGTGATAACTGCTGTGAGCAACATCGTATTTCTCCGTCGAAGTGCTTATAGCCTGACATTTTATGGCTGAACCAGCTTATTGCCAACCAATTTATTGTCGTGATTTCTTGTGTTGGAATCCGTTCAAATTGGCGGGTCATCAAGTTTAGGTTGCCCAGTAGCCCATATGAAATAAAACTGTAGCTATAGCAATCAACTGGGCAGTGGACATGGATGAAGAAGTGGAGCAGTTAAGGTCCAAAGAGGCCCGGCGGGTGAGAGAAGAGGCCAAAAAGTGTTTGCGTCACGCTAGCTTTCAACTGGGCAAAGCAGCCTACGAGATCGACGAGTACCTGAAAGACTTCAATACAGCTCGTATACCAATTAGGCGGCAAGTCATCCTCAACGAAGCCATCGCGCATCTGATTGCAAAAGTGTTGCCGAATCTTGGGATCGCAGAGATGGCAAGGGTACAGGTGCAGCTGGCACTGCGAGATTACAGTAATAGGGATGTTTGAAAGCCAGAATGGGTTCGTCTCCTGGTGAGGAGTTCCAACCAGTTATGGCGAAAGTTAGGATCTACACGCGGGGCTCGAACTAGACAAATTGAGCGGCGTCGGAAGTGAAAACCGTGTCACATGTAGTAGAGACACGCTAACTACTTTAAATCTCGGTAAAAGTTTTCATGGGGTCCAACTGCCTCGA
>Ga0214919_10002434_pt1 | contig 29351 bp, 27 predicted proteins | sample LL1503_MetaG_FD_177994 | JGI IMG/M metagenome (GOLD analysis project Ga0214919, IMG submission 177994) | Freshwater microbial communities from Lake Lanier, Atlanta, Georgia, United States - LL-1503 | ecosystem: Environmental > Aquatic > Freshwater > Lake | place: USA: Georgia | collected... | reverse complement strand
AAAATTTGCTCAGAAAATGACGCTGTATCACTTGATACAGCTTACATTTCCAGTCGCAATTTTTCCTCAAAAATACTTCGTTAGCACTATCAAGAGATAGTTAATTTGGTATAGATCGCATCGACCCCGTCGTGAAGACGGGGTGACATCGAGTATGTTTTTATACATATTTCCAACTTGTCACCCCGTCTTCACGACAGGGTCCATGCGGACTTTACTTTATTAAATTCCTTAATGTTTCTAGCGCTTTCGCAATACCATTTTTATCAATTCCACCACCCATCGCCATATCTTTTTTGCCACCACCGCCTTTGCCACCAATCGCTTCAACAGTTGGCGCAATTAATTTTGCAGCGTCAAATTTATCTTGCAGGTTTTGGCTTAATGCAACGCAAGCGGCAACTTTATCTTCTTTAATTGCGAAAAGCGCAAAAACACATGAAATTTGAAAATCTTTTTTCACTTTTATTTCATTAACAATCTCGCGCAAATCTTTGGCTTCAACATCTTCAAAAATGTGACTAATTAAAGTTACATCGCCAATTTTTTCTGATTTTAAATTTTCTAAATTTGCTAAAAGCGCTTGTTTTCTCAGGCGTTCGATTTCTTTGTCTTTTTGTTTTAAAATCTCTTCGAGAATTTTGAGATCATTTTCTTTTACATCTTGTTGCTTTGCGCCGCCAAGTTGCAAAATTTCCTGATTTTTCTTAGCAATTTTTTCTTGAGTTTCGCGAATTGAATTTTTTAGTTTTTCTTCTTGTTCAATTAAATATTCTTTTGCACCAAAACCACTGCGAGCCTCAATTCTTCTAATTCCGGACGCGATACTTTTTTCTGAAATAATTTTAAAAATTTCAATTTCAGCAGTATTTTTAACGTGAGTTCCGCCGCATAATTCAACTGAATTTCCCATCTTTACCACGCGAACTTCTGAGTCATATTTTTCGCCAAATAAAGCTTCAGCACCACTTTCACGAGCTTTTTCTAAAGCCATTAAATTTGTATTTACGTTGTAAGTTTCTTTGATGTTTTGATTGACAATATCTTCAACTTTTTTGATTTCATCCGCAGTCATGGCGCGGTTGAAATTGAAGTCGAAAGTGAATGAATCAGCATCAACATTTGAACCTTTTTGCGAAATGGAATTTCCTAAAATTTCTTTTAAAGCTTTGTGCATCAAGTGAGTTGCGGAGTGATTGGCAGCGCGGGCGTGACGCGTTTTTGGATTTACTTTTGTTTTAACTTCGTCACCAATTTTTAACTCGCCTTTGATTTTTGAAACGAAGTGAACGAATAAATTTCCAGCGAATTTTTTGGTTTCAGAAATTTCGGCAAAATTTTCGCCGCAAATAATTTGTCCATCATCGCCTTTTTGTCCGCCCGAAGTGGCGTAGAATGTGGTTTGGTTGAGGATGATGATTTTAGGTTTTTTCAACCCCTCACCCCAACCCTCTCCCGCAAGGGGAGAGGGAGTTAAGTCGAGTATTGCCAAAATTTTTGCCGAATTTTCTAAATTTTCGTAGCCCAAAAATTTGGTTTCGCCGAATTTTTCTTTGAGATCAAAAAAAATATTATCTTCTTTTACTTCGCCAGAACCAGACCAGTTTTTTCTAGCGCGTTCGCGTTGTTTTTCCATTTCGCGGTTGAACTCTTCTAAATCAACTTCGATGTTTTTTTCTTTTAAAATATCTTGCGTGAGATCAAGCGGGAAGCCGAAAGTGTCGTAAAGTTTGAAGGCTGCAGCGCCAGAAAATTTCGATGTTATCTTGAGCTTGTCGAAAGGTATTTTGGCGGACGGGCTTGAATCATGCTTCGACGGGCTCAGCATGACATTGAGTTCTTCTTCCAAAAGCTTCAAACCTTTCTCCAAAGTTTCGCGGAATTTTTCTTCTTCGTTTTTTAAAGTTTCGATAATTGTGTCGCGAGCGCGCACCAATTCAGGATAAGCGGCTCCCATTTCATTAATTAAAGCGTCAACTAATTTATGCATTGTGGCATGTCGGCTGCCAAGTTTGTGAATTTGGCGCATGGCGCGGCGCATGATGCGGCGAAGAACATAGCCGCGACCTTCATTGCTAGGTAAAATTCCATCGGCGATTAAAAAACAAGATGATCTTAAATGATCGGCGATAATTTTTAATTCTGGTTTCGTGTTCATTATTTTTAATCGAGTTTCGTTATTTTAATTCACCAAATGAATCGCAATTTCAAGCGCAGGTCTTTTGCCCATTAAATCTTCGAAAATTTTTAGCATTTTTGAGCGTAAAGATTTTTCGATTTCATTCATGATTTTAGATTCCTGCAATTTTTTGCGAGTTTTTTTCTTTTTTAAGAATTGTAAACCAAAACCGTCATTTAAATTTAATTCACGAGCTTTGTGTTTTAAGAAAAACTGGATTTCTTTTTTCAGCATTTCTTCAGTGTCGCGATCGCGTTTTAAGTCGTAAGAACCAACTCCGATAATTTTTGGTGCAGCGGCGAGAGTTAAAGAATCTGTCACCGCAATTGAAATCATGATAATTCCGGCAAGTTGTAATTTTTTTCGTTCGCGAATTATATCGCCTTTTAAGTCTAAAAGCTGTTTGCCATCAACTCCGATATAGCCCCATTTAACATTGCCGACAATTGAAGTTGAGGTCAAATCTTGACCGTCTAATTTAACGGCAGCGCCATTTTCAATTTGGATAACGCGAGGAACTCCACAATCTCTAGCCAGTTCGGCGTGAGTTTTAGTGTGAATAAATTCGCCGTGAACTGGAATGGCAATTTTTGGTTGTGCCAGCGCATACATTTCGCGCAGTTCATCTTGCGAAGGATGCCCTGAAACGTGAACGAAGTGATCTTTTTCTGTCATCACATCGATTTGTTTTTTGGCTAATTCGTCAAAAAGTTCGAAGATTTTTTTCTCATTTCCGGGAATGATTTTGGAAGAAAAAATCATCAAATCACCTTTGGTAAAGCGAATTGTTGGGTGATTATCAGTGGCGATTTTGCGGGTTGCGGCGTTTGGTTCACCTTGGCAACCTGTAGAAATTACGAGCAATTCTTTTTTGTCATAAAATTTCATTTCGCGATCACTAACGAATTCAAAATTTTCAGCGAAATAGCCACTTTTTTTGCCAACTTCGTGTAAACGATGCAAAGAAAATCCAGCTAAAACAACTTTGCGACCCACGTCGCGCGCGATTCTGGCGATGGTGTGGATGCGTGCTAAATTTGAGGCAAAAGTTGTAACGCCAACTAATCCGGTGCGACCAATGATTAAGCTTTTTAATGAATCATAAAGTTCACCTTCTGATCGAGAATGACCTTCGGAGAGCGCGTTTGTTGAATCGCAGACGACAGCTAGAATTTCTTGTGCGTCGCCATAAGCTTTAATTCTTTCTTTTTCGGAAAGTTCGCCAACAACAGGATCGGGATCAAATTTCCAGTCTCCCGTATGTAAAATATTGCCTTTGCGAGTTTTAACAATTACCGCTTTCATTTCTGGAACTGAGTGCGTTAGCCCAACAAATTCTAGTTGAAAAGGGTTTAAATTTAAATCTTTTGAGCCATCGATTAAGTGGATTGGAACTTCTTTGTCGAGACGAAATTCTTGTAATTTGGTGCGTAAAAAATTAGCGGCAAATTCGGTTGCGTAGACGGGAGCTTCAAGTTCGCGCCACAGATGTTGAACTGCGCCCAAATGATCTTCGTGAATGTGGGTGATGATTATTCCTAAAAGATTTTTGCGGTTGGCTTTGATGAAAGAAATGTCAGCCGTCATCATATCGACACCCGGAATGTCGTAAGCAAAACCCATACCGCAATCAATCATGATCCATTTGCCATCAAGATGGTAAAGGTTCAAATTCATTCCAATTTCATTGGCGCCACCAAGTGGAAGAAAGAGTAAGTCGTCGTAATGTTTTTTTAGATTAAGATCCATTTTAGATAGTTTTTTGTTTTTCTAATTATTTTCATAAATAAGTCGCAGACCTTCCAATGTTAGGTCTGGCTCGTGATGTTCTGCGGTATTTTTTAGTGCATCTTTAAAAATTTCAGCAAGTCCGCCCGTAATTATGCGGATGGTTTTTTGATTTAATTCTTTTTCAATTTTTTCAATCATGCCCTCAATAAGAGAAATATAACCGAAATAAACACCTGAATTCATTGCTTCGACAGTGGTTTTGCCGATGACATTTTTTTGATATTTCACCGAAATTTTTGGTAATTGCGCCGTCATGTCGTGCAGCGCTTTGAGCGAAAGATTAACTCCGGGTGCAATTACGCCGCCCAAATATTCACCATTTTTTCCAACTACATCAAAGGTGGTTGCAGTTCCAAAATCAATGATAATTAAATTTCCGCCAAATTTTTTAAATCCAGCAATTGAATTAATCAGGCGATCATGACCAACTTCATTTTTGTGTGGAACTTGGATGTCAATGTTAAGATTAGTTTTATTATCACCAACAACGAGAATTTTTTTAACAACAGAATCGCTGGTAAATTTTTGCACCGCTTCATGAATGCGGCTGGTGAGCGTTGGTACAACTGATGCGATAATAACGCCTTCAATTTTTAGGCAATCGATTTTATCGGTTAAGAAAAGTTCGATAATATCGACGGCGTAATCATCGACGTTTTTTTTACCGTCACTTAAAAGTCGCCATTTATGAATTAATTTATCATTTTCAAATATACCAATAACGATGTTAGTGTTGCCGATGTCAAAGGTGAGAAGCATTTTGGTGATAATTTTAAGTTGAGGTTAAACTTACTTGGTTGTCACCCTGAGCCTGTCGAAGGGTGATTTAGGCTTTCGATTTACTTGATTTGCGACAGCGCCTTAATTTGTCACCCCGAATCTTTCGAAGAGTGACAAACCGAGTGCGAGATTTTTTATTTCAATCTTAAACAAGCATCCGCAATTCTTTGCATCGAATTTTTCAAAAAATCTTCTGACGCGGCGTAAGAAATTCTAAAGAAATCCGGCGCGCCGAAAGCAACACCCGGAACCACGGCTACCAAAGCTTCTTCTAGTAAATAACCAGCGAAATCATTATCATTTTCAATCACTTTTCCAGCCGGAGTTTTTTTCCCAAACAAGCCTTTGCATGAAGGAAAAACGTAAAATGCGCCGTTTGGAATGTTGCAATTAATGCCGTCAATTTTATTTAACATTTCTACAACCATGTCACGACGCGATTGAAATAATTTAGCATTTGGTTTGATATAATCTTGCGTGCCGTTTAAAGCTTCAACCGCCGCCGCTTGTCCAATTGAACTTGGGCTTGAGGTGCTTTGTGATTGAATCATCGACATTGCTTTAATCAATTTTTCAGGTCCTGCGCCGTAGCCAATTCTCCAGCCAGTCATTGCATAAGCTTTGGAAACGCCGTTAACAATCAAAGTACGCGGCAATAATTGCGGTTCAATTTCGGCGATGGTTACGAATTTCAAATCGTCAAAAATTAAATGTTCGTAAATATCGTCAGCCATAATGTGAACGTGCGGGTGACGCAGTAAAACATCCGCTAAAGCTCTTAATTCATCTTTAGAGTAGCACGCGCCAGTTGGATTGCTCGGAGAATTTAAAATAATCCATTTGGTTTTTGGAGTGATTTTTTCTTCCAAAGCTGTTGGTGAAATTTTGAAATTATTTTTTTCTGATGAATCAACAATAACAGGTTTTCCGCCCGCTAAAAGAACCATGTCTGGATAAGAAACCCAATAAGGAGCAGGAATAATAACTTCATCATCAGGATTGATAGAAGCAATTAAAGCGTTGTAAATAACTTGCTTTGCGCCAGTTGAAACAATGATTTCTGAAGCTTTATATTGAATTGAATTTTCACGTTTGAATTTTTCAATAATGGCTTTTTTAAGTGCGGCAGTTCCGTCAACAGCTGTGTATTTAGTATCACCTTTTTGAATGGCTTTTATGGCAGCATCTTTAATGTTTTGCGGAGTATCAAAATCTGGCTCGCCCATTCCTAGTGAAATAATATCTTTTCCAGCAGCTTTTAATTCAGCAGCTTTCATTGCAACAGCAATGGTTGGAGAAGGTTTGATGTTACTTAAGGATGAGGCTAGAAAAGACATAGTTTTTAAATTAAAATTATTATTCTCGACTTTGTTTAAGCGATTGACTTTTTTGCAGAGCGCGCGTTTTATGTGCGTTCGCACGCTTTGTCAATTCAAAAAAATTTAAAAATCTATGTCTGGCGTAATCGGCACCGATCCCTTATTTTTGGGTTTAACGCGACCACCAATGCTTCTTGGCGTAAGTTACACTTTTGCGGCTTTGAATGGCATTATTTCGCTTCTGGCTTTCGTAATTACAAGTAAGTTTTTTTACTTACTTATATTATTGCCGGGAACGCATATGATTGGCTGGTTCATTTGCTTGAAAGAACCAAGGGCGATTGAATTATTTTTGGCACGCACCTCGAAATGCAGTGTTTGTAGAAATCGTTATTATCACAGCGGCACTAATTCTTACGACGTATATTAATTTTTATGGACCCCGTCGTAAAGACGGGGTGACAAGCTTATAGTTTTATAAATAAACTAAAGATATTGTCACCCCGTCTTCACGACATATTGTCACCCCGTCTTCACGACGGGGTCCACTCTATTTTCAAGTTATTCTCATGCATAAATATCGCACTCACAATTGTTCAGAACTCAATAAATCAAATGTTGGACAAACCGTAAAACTTTCAGGTTGGGTTCATTCAAAACGGGATCACGGAGGGGTTTTGTTTATTGACCTGCGTGATCATTTCGGCATCACTCAGTGCATCTTTCCTCAAGAACTTGATGAAAAAGGTCTTCCAACTTGTCCATTCTTGAACAATTTTGATGAAATTTTTAGTGAGATGAGGGTCGATTCCGCAATTACTGGCGTCAAATCTAGTGATAATTTTTTTGTTCTTTCTCGTATTAGGCTTGAGTCGGTAGTTACGATAACTGGTAAAGTTATAGCAAGGGCGCCAGAGCTAGTTAATCAAAAAATTTCAACTGGAGAAATTGAGTTAAAAATAGAAGAAGTTGACTTGGAATCTCTCGCCGAGCAAATCCCTTTTCAAATCAATGCTGAAAACGAAAATTATCCTGAAGAGCTTCGTTTAAAATATCGTTTCCTCGATTTACGTCGCGACAAAACTCACAAAAATATTGTGCTGCGCAGCAAAGTGATTTCTTCAATTCGTACTGAAATGACAGCGCAAGATTTCTTGGAAATCCAAACGCCAATTTTAACCGCTTCATCTCCCGAAGGTGCGCGCGATTATTTGGTTCCAGCTCGCCTTCATCCCGGAAAATTTTACGCTCTTCCACAAGCGCCACAACAGTTTAAACAGCTTTTGATGGTTTCTGGTTTCAACCGTTATTTCCAAATCGCACCCTGTTTTCGTGATGAAGATTTGCGTTCCGATCGTGCGCCAGAATTTTATCAGCTTGATATGGAAATGTCTTTCGTCACGCAAGAAGATGTGTTCGCTGCGATTGAACCGGTGTTGAAAAATATTTTCAAAAAATTTGGCGTGAAAAAAACTTCTGATGAAGATTTTGTTCACATTAAATATGACGACGCGATGCTTAAATATGGAATTGATAAGCCTGATTTGAGAAATCCAATTATAATAACTGATGCCACAGAAATTTTCCGCGGTTCAGAATTTTCAATTTTTGCCAAACAAATTGAACAAGGCGCGACAATTCGTGCAATTCCAGCACCAAAATGCGCTGCGCAACCGCGTTCGTTTTTTGATAAAATGATTGAACATGCGCAACAAAATGGCGCGAAAGGTTTAGCTTACATTATTTTCGATGAAAATGGCGAAGGAAAAGGCCCGATTGCTAAATTTTTAAGCGCTGAAAAATTAGCAAACTTGAAAAAAACTGCTGGTTTAGAAAATGGCGACGCTGTTTTCTTTTCTTGCGGTAAAAAAACTGAAGCAGCAAAAATCGCCGGCGTTGTGCGTATTAAACTTGGAAATGATTTAAAGTTAATTGATGAATCAATTTATAAATTCTGCTGGATCGTTGATTTTCCAATGTATGAATTAGATGAACAAACTGGCAAAATTGAATTTTCACATAATCCATTTTCAATGCCACAAGGTGGGCTTGAAGCTTTGAATACACAAGATCCGCTTAAGATTAAAGCTTTCCAATATGACATTGTTTGCAACGGCGTTGAACTATCTTCAGGCGCAATTCGCAATCACAAACCAGAAATCATGTATCGCGCTTTCGAGATTGCTGGCTATGGTGCCGAAGTTGTTGAAAAACAATTTGGTGCAATGTTAAACGCTTTCAAATTTGGCGCTCCGCCGCACGGCGGCTTGGCTCCCGGAATTGATCGTATTATTATGTTATTGGCCGATGAGCCAAATATTCGTGAAGTAATTCCATTTCCAATGAATGGCAAAGCGCAAGATTTAATGATGAATGCGCCGGCTAATGTTGCGGAAAAACAGCTTAAAGAATTGAATGTAGAGCTAAGCAAAAAGGCGAGGGAGTTGTTATAAACTAGCAATTTAAATTTTATGAAGAAAGAAAACCAAGAACGCTTAAATAACTACATCGAAAAAGTTCAGGAAAGAGCGCAAAATTTTTTGGGTTATCCAGTTTCAATCGATTTTGATTATTCCGAACTTTATCCGCTTTTAAAATATCCTTTAAATAATCTCGGCGATCCACTGATTGAATCGACTTATGATTTAAACTCGCGCTCAATTGAACGCGAAGTGGTGCAATTTTTTGCCGATCTTTTTAAAGCTCCAAAAGATAATTTTTGGGGTTATGTTACCAATGGTGGTTCGGAGGGAAATCTTTATGGGCTTTATTTGGCGCGCGAGCTTTATCCCAAAGGAATTGTTTATTATTCCGAGCATACACATTATTGCATCAACAAAAATATTCACTTGCTCAACATGCCATCAATTGTGATTCGTTCACAAGAAAACGGTGAAATGGATTATCAAGATTTAAAAGAAGCGCTTCATCTGCAACGCCAACATCCGGCAATCATTATCGCTAACATTGGCACCACAATGACTGAAGCCAAAGACGACATTTCTAAAATCAAAAAAGTTTTAAAAGAATCAGCAATTCGTAGCCATTACATTCACGCTGATGGCGCGCTGGCTGGCACTTATTTGGCTTTGCTCGAAAAAGAGCCGCGTTTTGATTTTGAACAAGGAATTGATTCAATTGCCATTTCTGGCCACAAATTTATTGGCTCGCCAATTCCGTGCGGCGTGGTGATTGTTAAAAAAAATTACAGAGATCGCATTGGTCAAACCATTCCATATATTGGCACGCTGGACACCACAATTACTGGCTCGCGTAACGGTCACAGTCCGGTTTTTTTGTGGCACGCAATTAATAAATTGGGTCGCGAAGGCTTAAAAGCGCGCGCCCTAAAATGTTTTGAAGTAGCTGAATATGGGCTTGAAGAAATGAAAAAACTGGGAATTAAAGCTTGGAAAAATCCAAACGCTCTTACAATAATTTTTCCAAAACCCGCAGAAGAAATCTGCCTTAAATGGCAGTTGGCTTCTGACGGCAAGCTTTCACACATTATTTGTATGCCGGGAGTTACCAAAGAAAAAATTGATGAGTTTTTAAAAGATTTATAGCTTTGTTACAAAGCTTACTTGGAATTTTTAACCAATTTCATAATTTCTTTTTACTTCTCGCAAAATAAATTTCTAAAAAAATGCAAAATCAGTTCTACCTAACGCAAAAACTGCCGCCTTATATTTTTGCGGCAATGTATAAATTAAAGACCGAAGCTGCTGCAAAAGGTGTTGAAATTATTGATTTTGGCATGGGAAATCCAGATTCTGCGCCACCGCAATTTGTAATTGACCGTCTTTCTGAACTAGTGCGCGACAAGAGTTTGTTTGGCTATTCGGTTACTGGTGGAATTGAAGTTTTAAAGAAAGCAGTTTGCACTTATTACAAACGCCGCTTTGCAGTTGAGCTTGATTATGCAAGCGAAAGCTTGGTTACAATTGGTGCAAAAGAAGGAATTGCATCACTTGCAACGGCCATTTCTGATTCTGAAAATTACATTGTGGTTCCAAGCCCAGCTTATCCAATTCACACTTTTGCTTTTCAGATTGCTAAAGGAAATTTAGTGCAAATTCCAGCAATTAGTTCGCAAGATTTTTTACGTGATTTTAAAAAATTAGTGGAAGAAAAAGTTGTCAAAAACGAGAAAAAACCGATGGCTGTAATTGTCAGTTATCCTTGCAATCCGACAACTGAAATTGTCGGTTTAAATTTTTATCAAGAGTTGGTTGATTTTTGTAAAAAACACCAAATCTATATCATTTCGGACATCGCTTATTGCGAACTTTATTTTGATGAAAAAGACAAACCGCATTCAATTCTTGAAATTAAAGGCGCCAAAGATGTGGCAATTGAATTTACTTCCTTGTCTAAAAGTTATTCCATGGCGGGATGTCGCGTTGGTTTTGCGGTGGGAAGCCAAAATTTAATTTCAGCACTTTATAAAATTAAATCTTACCTTGATTACGGCTCTTTCAACCCTTTGCAAATGGTTGCGGCGGAAGCTTTAACAGAAAAAAGCGACGAATATTTAAAAGATTTGAGACAAAAATATAAATCACGTGGAGAGTTTTTGGTGGATCTTTTGCAAAAAGAATTGGGCTGGCACGTTGAAAAACCTAAAGCCAGTATGTTTATTTGGACAAAATTGCCGAAACAATTTTCCAATTTAACCTCTTTTGAATTTTGCAAAAAAATGATTGCAGAAACTGGCGTTGTAATGTCACCGGGAAGCTCTTTTGGCGAGAATGGCGAAGGTTTTGTAAGATTTTCTTTGATTCATAATGAAGAGAATATGAAGAAAGCAGTTCATGCTTTGAAGAAAGTTTTTTCATGATCAATTTTAAAATTATCACATTATTTCCTGAATTATTTCCCGGACCCCTTTCTGCTTCAGTTACGGGCACTGCTTTGGAAAAAAAATTATGGTCACTCGAAGCAATTAACATTCGTGATTTTGCTAAAGATGAAAGAAAAACTGTTGACGACACTCCTTACGGCGGAGGTGCCGGAATGGTTTTAAAAGCTGACATTTTAGCTGATGCAATTGAAAAAAATTTTAAACCAGAATCAAAAATTTTCTATTTGTCGCCACGCGGAAAAACTTTAACCCAAAAAAAAGCTCGTGAATTAGCACAAGAAAAAGAAATAATTTTACTGTGCGGACGCTACGAGGGTGTGGATCAACGCGTTCTCGACGAATTTACAATCGAGGAAATTTCGATCGGCGATTATGTTTTAAGCGGCGGCGAACTTGCAGCTTTTATCGTGATTGATGCGGTGTTGCGTAATGTTGATGGAGTTCTTGGTGCGGATGAATCTTTAGCTGAAGAATCTTTTGGTTCGAAAGAAAATTCTCAATATGAAAATCTGTTGGAATATCCACATTTTACCAGACCAGCAAATTGGCGCGGGCGTGAAGTTCCAGAAGTTTTAACTTCAGGACATCACAAAAAAATTAATGAATGGCGTAAAGAAAAAGCAATTGAAATTACTAAAAAAAATCGTCCAGATCTTTTGAAAAATTAAACTTAAAATTTTTTTTAAAATTTCTACGGAGCCTCGCCACAACTGACGAAAATGAGGTTTTTAGGCACCACACTTTTTTAATTATGCCGGATTTCCGCCAGACTGGATTCAGTGACGGCAGCCACATTGTGGGATTTGAATGCTTGATAATAAAGGATTGATGATTTTCTAAAAATCAAAAATACCCCCATTTATACCCCCAAATTTTGTTTTTAGTCTGGATTGTTCATCCTCAAAATAACCTAGATTTGCTTTAATGATACTTCTGATTTACGAGCTTTGGCGAATTGGAGGGTGGATTATGTTTTCATATTTTTAATATCTATCTCGAGCTCTTTTAAGCTTGATTTTCTGTCATTTTCTTTTTGCAGTTCTTTAAATTTCTGATATTCATTTCCCGATTTTTCAACTGCAATTTTATGACTTATTTTTCCTGCATGTTTCAGGATTTCTCTGCCGTTAAGTTGTAGAATTGCATCAAGCCTTTCGATCCAATCTTTCATGTACATTGCAATTCTTTGGTTTGCCATTGTTTCAGCGAAGGCAAGATACTGTTCAACCAAAAGCCCTAAAAGCTTAATTTCATCTTCATCTAAATAATTTTTGCCAATTTCTGAGTCTTTTTTGGTGATTAGTTTTTCAATTCTTTTATCGCAAGATTTCATGCCCATAAAAGGCAAATTGCCATCAGACCTTTCATAAACCAGCTCGGCTGCAGTTTGTTTGCTTATCGCCCATAAAAACTTGTTTTGCACAATTTGAAAAAACTCAATCGTCTTCTCGTCTTTTGCGTCATAATCAATGCTGGTTTTGTAAATATCCTTAATTTTTTGATAAAAGAAACGTTCAGAAAGCCGAATTTCGCGGATTCTTTCTTGCAGCTCATCAAAATAATTCATCGACTTGCCAGCCTTAAATCGATCATCATTTAAGGCAAAACCTTTGATAATATATTCCTTTAAGCGATTGGTTGCCCAAATGCGAAATTGCGTGCCTTGCTTTGATTTAACCCGATAGCCAACGGAAATTATGACGTCGAGGTTGTAATAATTAGGCGCTTTTTGTTGAAATTCGGAATTTCCGAATTTCTGCATGGACTGGCTTTCTAAAAGCTCTCCTTCGTTATAAATATTTTGAATATGCTCATTGATGGTAGATTTTGCCTTACCAAACAGAATCGCCATTTGTTCTTGATTAAGCCAAACAGTTTCTTGCTGCAATTCAACATCAAGTTTGATTCTGCCATCTTCGCTTTGATAGAGGAGGATTTGGGGTGAGGGTTGTTGGTTTTCTTGGCTGTTTGGCATGGTTTAATTTTATTGGTGTTTTAATTCTTTGCGCGTCTTTACTGTTAAATATTTTGACAATTTATTGTGTTCTAATTTTTTTATGTAGTTTTCCATGTAGTGATAGTCGGACTCGCCTTTTTGATTTGCTGGTAAAACAATTTTACTTCTTTTAAGCCTTGTAAGCGTTGCTCCATTACCACCCCAATTGAATTTTTTCATTTGTATTTTAATTAATGGAATCAGGAATTGAGAACTAAAATAATTCAGTTTTTCATTTGATAGTATTTGAAATTCTGACCTGTATAAAATGAATGACCTTGATAAAAAACCGCTTGAATATCCAAGCCAACTGTAATGACATTTTTTTTGTCTTGCACATATTTTTCGTTTTGAATACCAATAAAGAAATCAATTCCATTGGTTTTTTCAGACCTTGTTATGTAAGGAAATTTACCTCTTATATTGATTAGTTTATTTTTGTCTATTCCGCTACTAGTTGAATAAATTTTAAAAATATTTTCAAAAACAAACTCTCCCCATTCTTTTTGATTAAGCTGCTCAACTTCTTTGAAGTCTTTTGCTTGCTCATTCTCTTCAAATAAATATTCTCTGCCTTGCATTATCATGCTAAATTCAAAAGTAAGATAATCGGTAATGAAAAAGATTAAGAAAACTAAATAACATTCTTAATATCAGATTCCCAACGATCCTCAAAAATTATTTGAAAATTTAATTCATCTTCATTTTCTATTAATTTCAATTCACCAACGGCATTAAATTCTTTTTTTGCCAAATCATTAAGATATCCAAAAACTTTTCGTTTATATTCGGTGTCTTTGTTTCCCTCAAGATGATCTCCCTTTGTTTCCACAAATTGAAATTTACAAATTCCTTCTTCATTTTCCATCCTAACTAAAAAATCAGGAAAAATTTTATCTCTTTTCCAGCCAGAAACATAATATTCTGTGCCTTTAACGCCAAGTCTGTGCCACCATTTTACCGCTTCGTTTTTGTTGATATAAGATGCAACTTTATATTCATAATTGTTGTAAAGACTTCTGTATTGAGGCTCAAAAATGTTTCTATCAAATATAATCGAAGACTCATCGCTGCCAACCGTAGCATTAATAACCTCATCCATTTGCCAGTTCAAATTAGCAAATGGTTCTGCAATTAGTTTTAAAAAGATTGCTCCAGTTTCTAACTTTTCTTTAAAAAGAGTTTCTGATTTTTCTAAAAGCCAAGCAAAACTATCTTTTTTTATTTCATCAACAATATAAACGGAATTTAGGGCAATTATTTCTTCGCTATATTTTTTCCTTAGTTTTTCCAGAGTTAAATTAATCAGATTTGTTGCTTGCCAAGGATTGGAAATTTTATCCATCAATTGCGAAGCCATAAGGGAAATATCAATTTTCAATTCAGATTCTTCGCTTTTTCTTTCTTCATCTTGTCTTAGCAATTCAAGTTGTTTGTTTTCATTGGTTTTAAGATCAACTTTTACAAGATTATAATCAAAAGTGTTTTTGTTTTTTAAGGGCAGGTCTTTATCAAATTGATATTTCCCCCAGTCAATATTTGCTAAAATGTCTTGGTAATAATCAAAAGCTCTAATCTGCTTGTCTTCAATAACATTAAGTTTGGGTAAAAATATTTTATTATTTTTAAACTGATCTTTGATTTTTAACTGAATAATTTTTGATGAATTTGCCAAGCCATTATTGGTATTAATATCATTTTTTAAATCTCCCATTCCTTCTTTTTCTAAGCCTTCCTTAATATTTTCAACCGCTTCGTTAACATCAGATTTATTGCAATAAACATAGCATTGATTCAGTTCTTCAATCTTGGTTTCTCTTGCTTCTGGTTGCCTTAAAACGCGTCCAATAAATTGAGTTAAGGCTGTGTTGCTTTTAGTGTTGGCAAGAATAGCTAAAACATAAGCAAAAGAGCAGTCCCAGCCTTCTTTTAAAGCATCTTTGGTTATGATATATTTGACGGGGCAAAGCTTATGAAATAAATCTTCATCTTTTATCTCATCTTTTTCGGACAATTTCATTCTTATTTCTTCTTGCCTTACGCCCAAATTATCAATCAAGTATTTCTTAACATCCTCTGCGTGGTCATAAGGGTCATTTTTCTTTTTAGGATCAACTTTTATAAGCATAATTGGGCGAATATATTGCCCCTCATCTTTTTGCAAATTCGCACTTAATTTTGATAATTCTTGCAGCTTTTTATGCGAATGATTAAACGTTTGTTTCCAGTCTGATTCTTCATAAGAAAAAACATTGATTGGCAATTTAATCATCTGCTCTTTCTTAAGTTCTTCACCCCTAACGCTAATTAAAACATTACTGTTATTTTTTGGCGTTGCTGACAATTCTAAAATAAAAGAAGGGTTAAAGCCGTTTAAAGTTTCAAGTGCCAAATCAGAAGCTGCCTTATGTCCTTCATCCATAATAACAACGGGGCGAGTCAATTTTAAAACATTGCCTAAAGAATGTTTAATTGACAAACCAGCAACAACATCATCAACGCCTTCAATTAAATTTGCCGTTTCCAAATTCGGCACTTTTTCGAGTAATTTTTTATTAGCATTGTAATCATCAACATCGGGAAAAAAGCTGGTAAAATTGCCGCTATCTCTAAACATTCTAAGCGTGTCTTTATTATTTCTATTACCAGCTTGCAGCATTAAAAGCATTACGCATAAATTTCCCTCAACATCTGGCCTGTTAAAACGATCATTTTTTTCAAGAATTATGGTTTTTCCACCACTAATGCGATCAAGCATTTGACGATAAGGGTGTTCCTTATTTCTTAAAGATTTGCTGGTTTGAGTATAGATAGTTTCAGAAGGACAAACCCACAAAACAAAGCCGTTATTAGTTTTAAAATAATCTTGCTTAATTCTTTGCAAAGCACACGCCGCAAGCAAAGTTTTGCCGCCACCAGTTGGCACTTTAAAGCAAATATTTGGAATATTGCGCGAAAGTCCATCTTGCCTTGTGGTATAATTTGAAGAATAAACTGCCTTCGCTGCCTTAACATCAACCCAAGCTTGCTGGCAATAATCAGAAGTTTCAGGGTGATTTAGATTTTCTCCAGCTTTTAATAAAATTTCGTAATGTCTAAATGCTTTGGAATATTGCGCTGCAAGCTTGTTTAAATATTCATCAAGATACTCTAAAACTGTTAATTGATAATCTTTTAGTTCCATTATTTTCCTGCTATTTTATGGATTGCATAAGGCAGTTGGCAGAAGATTATTTTGTGATCGTTCAATTCATTTTGTCCCATATATTTTGCTGATGCAAAGACCAATTTTTGTTTTTTGCTGGTGCTTCTTTGTGAAATAATTTCAACCATCTTAGCATTAAGTGCTGATTCGTTAGAGCGAAGGAAAGCAATGTCTGGTTGGTAAATTAAATAAACCTCAAAAAGGTCGGTTTCGCCAACGAAATAATCAATTTTTTGTTTGGCGGGCGTTTCAAGGCTTTTTCCTGTTGCGGTGTAAAAAACATAATTTGCCAAAGCTTCATATTTTGGCAAAGCTTCGCCAGTTAGAATTTTTTCAATGTTAAATTCATCACCAAGTTTGCAGAAAGTGAAAGAGCCACCAAGCCCTTGTTTTAGCTTTTCGTCTTTGGCTGTTTCAACACCATTAATCACGCGGCGAACTCGTTCAGCGGTGATTGAGTTGGCATAATCTTCCATTTCAACGAGGATAAATTTGCGGTTGCCGCCATCTTCTTTGTTTAAGTCTAAAACCGCATGGGCGGTAGTGCCAGAGCCTGCGAAGGAGTCTAGGATTATGTCATTATTTCTTGTGGTATATGTCAACAGATACTTTATTAACTCGTATGGTTTAGGATTTTCAAATAAATCTTTTTTGCCGAAAATTTGAGCAAGTGTTTTTGTTGCTTCGGCCGTGTTGACCAAATCATATATTACGCTTCTTTCTTTTATAACCTTTACGCTATTTTCAACATAATGCACTTTTTCATAAGGAACCCATTCACCACTTTTTTTCTGCCATTCAATCAGGTTGCTCTCAATTAATAATTCCATTCTTTTTTTACCAACCCTCCATCTCCCATCATTTCCATCAGGAGCTATAGGATAAACATTTTTTTCATCTGGTGATTTGATTGAAAAATATTGCTTTGGTCTGTCCTCTCTTCTTGCAGCATTTCCCCATTTTGCTAATTTAACAGCGGTGTATTTTCCGTTTTCATCTTCCTTGTTAAAAGATTTATCATTTCCTTCGATAGTTTCATCTATCCAAGAAAAGTTATTAGATTTTTGATAAACTAAAATAGTCTCATCTTCAGTAACAAAATATTGATCAGTTTGTCCACCACCTTCTTTTTTCCTCCATACAAATTTACCAATAAAATTATCTCCAAAAATCTCATCCATAACAGCCCTCAAATGATGAACCTCATTATCATCAATAGAAACAAAAATTACCCCATCATCCGCCAACAACTCATGCAACAATTTCAATCTTGGATACATCATACAAAGCCATTTATCATGCCTTTGTAAATCTTCGCGATCAACAGGATTGGCATTTTTCGCCAGCCATTCCTTCATCAAGGGCGAATTAACATTATCGTTATAACACCAGCCTTCATTGCCTGTGTTGTAAGGTGGGTCAATATAAATGCACTTCACTTTCCCCGCATAAAGCGGCATCAAAGCTTTTAGCGCATGCAAATTATCGCCATTAATAATCAAATTATCATCAATGCTGGGTTTTTTGTTTTTTTTAGGAAGTGATTTTTCATCCTCAATAACCAGCTCGCGAAACGGCACGCTGTGATGGTGTGAATAAACAAATTGTTTTCCTTTAAAATCTAATGTTGGCATTTTTTGTTTTTGATTAAATTTAACACCAAACTTTTTGTTGGTTATCTAAAATTTTAGTAAGCCAATTTAAGTTTTGCTTAGGTTTTTAGTGATTAAAACATTCGCCTTGATTCAGCTCGCTAATTCTTTCAATCAACTCAAATTGTTGATGCGTGCTGATATTTCCATATTCATCAAGCGTAGTGCTCATTTTGCTATGTCCTAAATTTTGACTCCACGCCTGATATTGCTCAAAGCGCCGCAAGTTTTTTTACCAAGTATGCTTAGCGTGTCTCTAAATGAGTTAGAATTGTAATAAGGAAGCTGACATTTTGCAAAAGAATTTTTGAATATTTCTCTAATCTGCGTTGTGCTTTTCCAGCTATTTGGCTCTAAGCCTTGCGCCTCAAAACAAAAATCTTTTTTATGCCCTAATTTTGTTCGTGGAAAAAGTGGGTCATTGTCGCTGTAAAATTTTTCTTCTCTTAAAATTTAAACAGAGAATTTGTGCCCCCTATTGTACCCCCCAAAATAAGTGATATTTCAATAGACTTTCTTGGATGATGTTGGACTTGAAGTTGCTTGGAAGCTTTGATTTTCTAGGCTGGAGTGGATATTTGTGGAGTCCGCCAGACAGGAGTCTGGCGGGAGTGACGGGACTCGAACCCGCGGCCTCATGCGTGACAGGCATGCGCTCTAACCAACTGAGCTACACCCCCTTTTAGAAAGAGGAAATTTATTTGTGGAAGTTTTGAGTGCTTTATAATTGTGAAGACTGGCTTCGCATTTTGCGAGGCTATGCCAAGCAGGCTTCGCTCCAATGATCTAAGCTGGAAAATTCAGACACAAGGTCCAACTTGACAAGCATAACTCACAAGAGCGAAGCTTGGTGGGTGATGACAGGCTCGAACTGCCGACCCTCTCCTTGTAAGGGAGATGCTCTACCAACTGAGCTAATCACCCGTAAAACTATTCAATTTCTTGAACAATTATTGGTAAGAAAATTTTTAAAAATTTCGTCAAAAAAATTCACTTACGCAAAATCTAAAACTTTGCGTTGTATGTACATAAATTTTTTCTGGGAAAAATCTTGAACAACATATTCTTAAGAAAATTTTAAATCGAAAGAAGTTTTTTAAAATTTTCTGAAGAATAGGTACAAAAAAACCCTTACGTGCTTTGGCGCGTAAGGGTTAAAGAAACTATTTAACAGAATCTTTTAAAGCTTTGCCAGCGGCAAATTTAACTCTTTTAGAGGCTTTGATTTGGATTTCTTTTCCAGTTTGTGGATTGCGACCTTTTCTAGCAGCAGTTTTTACTACTTTGAAAGTACCAAAACCGATCAAGGTAACAACGTCACCTTTTTTAAGAGCTTTAGCAGTAGCTTTCAAGAAAGCTTCTACTGAAGCGCTAGCATCTTTTTGAGATAAGCCAGTTTGGTTAGCAATTTCTTTGATTAAGTCTGTTTTATGCATTGTTTGTATCTCTTATTGAATTGATAATTAGAAACTTAACATGTCTCGGAGCAGCTTGTATACTGATCTGATGGCAGGTTATGGCGCGAACGTATATACAAAAAATTTGAAAGCAACTATTTATTTGCAAATTTTTACTAAATTTCTTTTTGTCCCAGATTAACGCAGCACTAGCTCGCGGGAAAAATAGTTTTTTCGGTGACAACAAAATCAAGCTTTTGGTCGGTATTTTCGATATTGAGAGGCTCGCAAGACCTTTGAAAATCATATGCCAGACCAATCGTAATAATTGAGTTTTTTTGATTTTTTAGAAATTCAATAGTGCGATCAAAAAATCCGCCTCCCATGCCAAGCCTTGATAGATAAGGGTCGAAAGCAAGTAATGGTAAAATTAAAATATCAGGTAAAATTTTTTCGCCATTAAAAGGCTCGAGAAGGCTTGGATATAAAGGGTTGGCGATTAATTTTTGGTCTTTTTTGGTTTTTATAAAATCGAGATAATGATCTTTTTTTATGATTTTTGGGTAAGAAAAAGGAATATCATTTTTTTGGAAATAGTCAGCAATATCAGAGGTTTCCACTTCATTAAATGATGAAAAATAAAGTGAAAAAATTTTCCCAGAATTTTTTTGATAAATTTTTGGTAATAAATTTTGAATGAAATTTTCGTTGATTGCGCGGGATTTTTCCTTCAATTCCAAAGTGGAAAGGTTAGATCTTTTTTCTTTGAAGATTCTACGGAGAGATTGTTTTGTTGAGGCGGTGGTTGGCATTTTTAAGATTTAAGAAAATTTAAGATTTAAGACAGGCTCTTAAACTACCTATAAATTAAAAATTCTCAATTTTCTTCGTCAGTTTTTCAATATATTCCGCCACATTCTCCATATTGTCGCTCACCGCGTCATATATATCTTCATCATTAATTTCCGGCTCATCTTCGCGAGCGCCTTTTTTATTTTCCAATTCTTCTTCCATCATTAATGCTGAAATAGCTAGTAAAGTTTTTTCATCAACATTTTTCATTTCAAGCGACAGGCTGTTAACCCTTTTATTTAAACGTTCGGCGAGACGTAGTAATTTTTCTTTTTGACCTTCTTCGCAATTAATTTTGTAGCGCGATTTTCCGATTGGAATTTCAAGATTCATGAATTTATTCCTCAGTTTTAATTATGCTTTCAATCCTTATCAGATCTGTCTCGATCTCTTCAATTAGAATTGATTGTTGATTGCGAATTGCTGCCAATTTTTCAGCAAAAATTTTATTTTTAATGTGCAAAAATTCTGATTCCCTACCCAAAATTGAAAGGTTTTTTTGTAAGGCATTAATTTCAGAATTTAAATTTGAAATAGTTTCTGATTGCTCGATTATCTTGGCTTTAGCTTCACTATCTTCTTCGTTACCAATATCCATGATTTTAGTTTCAATCGCGCCTTCGTGAAGTTTTTTTTGTATTGCCGCATCCAGTTCTTTCAATGCTGTTGAAAGTTTTTTTCGTGATTTTTCAAACCTGATTTCGGCGGGAGTTTTGCTCATTTTAGCTACGATAATCTTTGTTAATTTTGATATATTCTTCATTCAAATCGCAAGTCCACACAATATCGCGGTGAATTCCAAGACCTAAATTTACAGAAATTTTTACTTCCGAATTTTTTAGATATTCATGAACCATTTTTTCTACATAACTTGGATGTTTCGCGCCATGTTGCACCAAAGGATGATCACCAATTTTTATGATAAGTTGATTCGGCGATGTTTCTTTGCATGATTTGCCAACTGCCATTACAATGCGTCCCCAGTTGGGATCGCAGCCTGCGATTGCAGTTTTAACCAAAGGTGAGTTAGCAATTGCAAATGCAACTTCCTTGGCTTGCGCCTTGCTTGTGGCGCCTTCCACTTCGATTTCAATTAGTTTTTTTGCACCTTCGCCATCAACTACAATCATTTTTGCCAAACCTAGAGAAACTTCATATAAAGCTTCTTTAAATGAAGTAATTTCACTGCTGTTAGAATCGGTCACCGTGATATTTCCAGCTTTTTTAGTGGCGAATAGAAAGACTGTGTCGTTGGTTGATTGGTCTGAATCGACAGTGATTGAGTTGAAACTTTCTTCGCTAGAATTTTTGAGTAAAATTTGCAATGTTTCTGAAGAAATATCGGCATCGGTAAAAATATAACCCAGCATTGTCGCCATGTTTGGCGCAATCATTCCTGAGCCTTTGGCAAATCCAATTAGATTAACTTCTTTGCCACCAATTTCGCAGGTTTTTTTGATTAATTTTGGTTTGGTATCGGTAGTCATAATAGCACGCGAAGCCTTGTCAAAAGCCTTTTCATCAGATTCAAGATTTTGCAACATTTGTCCAATTGCGTTGGTGATTAATTCGGCATTTAAAGTTTCGCCAATCACTCCAGTTGAAGAAATAAACACTTCTTCCATTTTGCAATTTAATTGGTCAGCAACTTTTTTGGCAGTTTTTAAAACTGTTTCTTCGCCGACTTTTCCGGTGAAAGCGTTGGCATTTCCGGCATTTACAACTAATGCTCTAGCCAAACCTTGTTCAATGTTTTTTTTGCACCAAGTTACGGGTGCAGCCGGCATTGAAGAGCTGGTAAAAACGCCGGCGACGTTGGCTTCATCTTCAAAAACAATTAGCAAAAGATCATCGCGGTTTTTATATTTTATGCCACAATTTGTAGTGGCGATTTTGATGCCTTTGATCATAAATTAAAAATTTGTTTAAATTTAATTGGCTTTAATTTTTTTCCCAAACTCCGAAACTTTTTTAGTCACTGAATTAACAATTTCTGTCGCAGATTTTTTTGCTAAATAATTTTCACTAATTTCCTTCACAATTGTCGATCCAACAACCACGCCATCGAATCCTAATTTTGCAAATTCGCTTGCTTGATTGGGTGTTTGAATTCCAAAGCCAATCGCAATTGGTAAATCAGAAACTTTTCGCAAATTTTGTAAATTATTTTTGTTGTCAACTATACTTGCTGATTTTGTGCCGGTAATTCCCAGCATTGAAATTAAATATAAAAAACCGCCGGCATTTTTTACAATTTTTTTAGCACGATCTTGATTTGTTGTTGGTGCAATCAAACGAATTAAATCGAGTTTGGTTTTGGAAATTTCACTTAAAATTTCGGCTTCTTCTTCAAGCGGAAGGTCAACAATTAAAACGCCATCAACGCCTGATTCATAAGCATCAACAAAGATTTTTTGCAAACCATATTTTAAAATAGGATTGTAATAGCCCATCAAAACTAACGGCGTTTTTTCGTCATCTTTTCTAAATTCTGCAGCCATCGTCAAAGTTTTTTTCAAGCTCATGCCGTTTGCAATTGCACGTTTGGAAGCGCTTTCAATTGTTGGTCCATCACCCGCGGGATCGAGAAATGGAACTCCAAGCTCAATAATGTCGCAGCCAGCTTTAGGCAAGGATTTGAGAATTTCTAGTGAGGTTTTGTAATCCGGATCACCAGCGCAAATATAGCCAATAAAAGCGCTCTGTTTTTTGGATTTTAGTTCGGAAAATTTATTTTTAATTCTGGTCATTAATTCGATTTTATAACTTAAAATTTAATACCTGTGCAATCGTTTGAATATCTTTATCTCCGCGTCCCGAAAGGTTAACAATAATAATTTGATTTTTTTTCATTTTCTTTGCCAATTTACAAGCATAAGAAATTCCATGCGCAGATTCCAAAGCCGGAATAATTCCTTCAGTGCGGCATAAAAGCTGGAAAGTTTCAACCGCTTCTTTGTCGGTTGCACTCACATATTCAACGCGTTTTTGCTCGTGTAAAAATGCATGTTCCGGTCCGATTCCCGGATAATCTAAACCCGCAGAAATTGAATGTGCATCTAGAATTTGTCCGTCATCACTTTGCAGGAAAAAAGTTTTATTGCCGTGTAAAACCGCCATACTTCCTTTGGCAATTGAGGCGGAATGCTCTTCGCTTTCTAAGCCTCGACCCGCTGCTTCCACGCCATACATTTTTACTGATTTATCATTTAAAAATGGGTGAAATAAACCAATCGAATTTGAGCCGCCGCCAATGCAGGCAACCAGTGCATCAGGTAATCTCCCTTCTGCTTTTTTAATTTGTTTTTTTGCTTCTTTTCCAATCACCGAGTGAAAGTCGCGAACCATTGTTGGATAAGGATGCGGACCAGTTACGGTGCCAAGTAAATAATAAGTGTCACGAGCATCAGAAATCCAGTCGCGCATCGCTTCATTGATGGCATTTTTTAAACTTTTTGAACCGCTTTCAACAGGTACAACTGTAGCGCCCAAGAGCTTCATGCGAAAAACATTTTGCGCCTGTCTTTCCACATCTTTTGCGCCCATATAAATTACGCAAGGAAGTGAAAATAATGCACAAACAGTTGCAGTTGCAACGCCATGTTGACCGGCGCCCGTTTCAGCAATGATGCGCTTTTTGCCCATTTTTTTAGCGAGTAAAATTTGACCAATACAATTGTTGATTTTATGTGAACCAGTGTGGTTTAACTCGTCTCTTTTTAAATAAATTTTAGCGCCGCCAATTTCTTTAGTCAGGCGTTCGGCTAGATATAGCGGGCTTGGACGACCGACATAATGTTTTAAATAATAAGCAAATTCCGCTTGAAATTTTGGATCTTTTTTGGCCTTGGTATAAGCTTTTTCAAGGTCTAGAAGCGCTGGCATCAAAGTTTCAGCAACATAACGTCCGCCAAATGCGCCGAATTTTCCGTTTTTATCGGGTTGGTAAGTTGTCATTTAAAATGGAGTGTAATTAGGAAATGCAATCGTTGAAAGGGTAGGAGCGGCTTTGGAAATTTCTACAAAAATTTTTGACCACACCAAATCAAACCAGAAATATACTCAAATTGATTGAAGAAGACGATTTTTAAAAAACCAAAAACTTTATTGCGGATGCGCCGATTTACTCGGCGCGCAGCAATTCAAAATTACCCAAATTCGACGAAAGTCGAATTTGATTAGGTATAATTCAAAAAAAATCACATTTCCTCATTGACACTATCCATCTTGGCTCATAATTTTTCCACGTAATTCCATATTTTTCCAAATTAATCCAATTTTTTCCGTGGCTTTATTTCTCTCAACATTCACAAACAAGATCGACAGCAAGGGCAGGGTTTCAATCCCAGCCCAGTTCCGCGCATCTTTGGTGAATGAGAGTTTTTCTGGAGTTGTGGTTTATGAATCTTTCATAAATGACTGTATTGAAGGTTGCGATTTGGAGCGCATCAAAAAAATTTCAGAATCAATTGATAATTTAGATCCATTTTCAGAAGAGCGCGATGCCTTTGCTGCTGCGGTTTTGGGCGGTTCTTTCCAACTTGCAATCGATGGCGATGGTCGTATTATTTTGCCAGAAACTTTGCTTAAAAAAGCCAAATTAAAAGATTCGGCAGTTTTTGTTGGCAAGGGTTCAACTTTCCAAATCTGGAATCCAACGAAATTTGAAGATTACATGGCGCAGGCCAAAAAAGATGCGAAGGAAAAACGCAATTTATTGAGGTTGGCAAAATGAACAATCTCGATTTCCACAAACCAGTTTTAATCAACGAAGTTTTGCATTATTTAGCTCCAAAATCCGGTGAAGTTTATTTAGACGCAACCTTTGGTGCTGGTGGTTATACAACAGCAATTCTGGAATCAGCAAATTGCGAAGTTTATGCAATTGATCGCGATGAAACTGCCAAAAAATTTTCTGAAAAATTAGAGAAAAAATTTCCAAAAAATTTCACATTTTTGCGCGGAACTTTTTCCAATAGCATTAATCTTTTAGCTGAAAAAAATATCACCGAGTTAGACGCAATGGTGCTCGATATTGGTGTTTCATCAATGCAGCTTGATGATAAAGATCGCGGATTTTCTTTTGATTCCGATGCCAAATTAGATATGAGAATGGATCGTGAAATTCCATTAAGTGCCTTCGAAGTTGTGAATCAATTTTCTGAAGAAGAATTAGCAAAAATAATTAAAGAATTTGGTGAAGAACCAAAAGCAAAACATATTGCCAAAAAAATTGTTGAGCGTCGTAAAACTGCTGATATTACAAGCTGTAACGAATTATCCAGCATCGTAAAATCTTTTTATCACGGCTATTTCAAAACTCATCCAGCGACAAAAACTTTTCAAGCATTACGAATTTTTGTTAACCAAGAATTAGAAGAATTGAAAGAGGCGCTTGAATCCTCTGTAACTTTATTAAAAAAAGGCGGCAGGTTGGTTGTGGTTTCTTTCCATTCTTTGGAAGATAGGATCGTTAAGAATTTCATGAAAAAAGAAGCAGGGCTAGATCAAGTAATTTCAAGGTATCATCCTGAAAATCTGCAAGCAAATTCAGTAAAAAATTTTCATATAATAACTAGGTCAGCAATTTCTCCAACAGTCGAAGAAATTGCCGCCAACCCTCGTGCGCGTTCATCAAAAATGCGTGTGGCGATTAAAATATAATTTAGCAATGAAAGAATTCTGGCAGTCATTAAACAAATTTTACTTCGCAAATTTGCTTCTTGTCGCCTCTGTTATTTTTAGCATTATTTTCACTTTTCTGGTCCAGTTTAGAGTTGAAAGTTTGCAAGATGACATGGTGAAAACTGAAAATGAAATCATCTTTTATGAAGATGAAATTCAACTTTTAGAAGTTGAGTGGGTTTATTTGACAAGACCAGAGCGCCTGAGAACATTGGCTTCGCGCTATCTTCAAGATAATGGTTACGCACTTGCAAGCCAGATTAAAGATGCGGATAAGTTGGAACAATATTATTTGGTGAATTACCAAAAAGCGGAAGAAAAACTTTTGGCTTCTAATGAGCAAGATCTTGAGTCGCAGCAGGTTTCGTTTTAGTTGTTTAAAATTCAAGATAATCAAGTTTTAAACTTCTATATTTATTTACACAGCTTTCGCAGCAATATCTCTTCTCACAAAACCCTCTTTCCAATCAATTAAATCAACAGCTTCATAAGCTTTTTCGCGTGCTATTTTAAATGAATCAGCAACCGCAACAATATTTAAAACACGACCACCATTTGCGACAATTTTTTCATCTTTTTTAGCAGTTCCAGCGTGAAGAATTTTTACACCCGCAATTTCCGCAGCTTTTAAATTTTTAATTTCAGTTCCTTTTTCATAACCTTCGGGATAACCATTGGCGCACATTACAACGCAAACCAATTTTTTATCTTCATCAAATTCAACTTTAATTTTATCCAATTTTCCAACAATTGCGCTTTCGATTAAATCAACAAAATCAGTTTTAATTCTTGGTAAAATAACTTGGGTTTCCGGATCACCAAAACGAGCATTAAATTCTAAAAGTTTAGCTCCATTTTTACCAATCATCAAACCAGCAAATAAAATCCCAACAAATGGAGCGCCAATATTTTCAAGGCCGCGCAAGGTTGGTTTAATAATAGTTTTGATGATTTTTTCTTCCATTTCATCATCAATAAAAGGAGAGGGTGCAAAAGTTCCCATGCCGCCAGTATTTGGTCCGCTTTCATTTTCGCCGACTTTTTTGTGATCATGAGCAAAACCAAGTGGCACAAAATTTTTGCCATCACAAAGCACAAAATAACTAGCTTCAAAACCATCTAAAAATTCTTCGATGATAATTTTATTTCCAGCTTCACCAAATTTTCCTGACAAAATTTCTGCATTTGCTGCGCGCGCCTCTTCAAGATTTTGGGCAATTATCACGCCTTTTCCTGCCGCTAAACCATCAGCCTTGATAACACAAGGAAAGCCTAATTTTTCAGCAAATTCGGTAGCTTTTTTTGCATCTATAAAAGTTTCGTAAATCGCAGTTGGAACACCATTATCAACCGCAATTTTTTTCATGAAAATTTTTGAACCTTCAAGCTGCGCCGCTTTTTTTGATGGTCCAAAAGCGCGAATTCCTGATTTTTGTAAATCATCAACTAAGCCCGCAACTAAAGGCTGCTCCGGCCCAACAAAAACAAAATCAATTTTTTGATTCAAACAAAAATCAATAATTTTTTGATGCTCATCAATTTTAATTCCAGCCACAATTTCGGCAATTTCACTAATTCCGGCATTTCCGGGTAATACAAAAAGTTTTTCTAATTTTGGTGATTTTTTAAACTGTTCGCAAACAGCATGTTCTCTGCCTCCAGAGCCGATTATTAGGATTCTTCGCATGTGAAGTAAATTTAGATTTAAGATTTAAGATTTAGGATTTAGGATATTTTTTTAAGAATGCTAAAACCTAAATCTTAAATCTTAAATCATAAATCCATGAGCCTTAAAGAACATACCGTAAAATCTTACGATAAAGATTTACAATCAATTGCCGGCACGCTTGACGAGATGCTGGATTTAGTGTTGATTTCAATCGACATGGTCGCAGAAATGATTGTGCATAATCATAAAAATTATTTAGAAAAAATCACGACGCATGATTATAAAATTAACTCGCTGGATTTTCTAATTGAAAGAAAAATTACCACGATGTTGGCGTTGCGTCAGCCGATGGCTGTTGATTTACGCTATATTGTTTCGTCGCTGAAAGTTTCTTCAAATTTAGAAAGAGTTGGTGATCAGGCGAAAAGTATTATTAAAAAAATAACTCGTGTTGGTGCTGATGAATTTGATGCAAATGTTAAAAAATCTTTGCTCGACATGGTGCAACTTTCCAAAATTATGGTTCGCGATTCGGTGATTGCTTTCAACGATCAAAATTTAGAAATGGCGGATGAAGTGTTGCGTGAAGATGATGAAATTGACGAAATCTACAGCGGATTATTCAGCATTTTAGAAGGCGAAAGTTTCAGTAAACAACAGGCTGAAAGAATCATTAACATTTTATTTATCGCAAAAAGTTTTGAGCGTTTGGCGGATCATTCAACCAATATCGCTGAAATCACTAAATATGTTTCAACCGGAGAAACCAAGTAAGATGAAGACCAGAGAAGAAAAAAAAGAATCAGGACAAATTGCTAAACGCGACAATAAAGATTTGATGGGTTTTGCGACCAATTTTCCAAAAGAAAAAATGGAGCGCAAACCAGATTGGATTCGTGTTAAAGCGCCAGTTTCTAAAGGTTATTATGAAACTAAAGAGCTTTTAAACGAGAAAAAATTACACACAGTTTGTGAAGAAGCTGCTTGCCCAAATATCGGCGAATGCTGGTCGCAAAAGCATGCGACTGTGATGATTTTGGGTTCTGTATGTACACGAGCTTGTTCATTTTGTAATATTGAAACTGGAAAGCCAGATTCAGTAAATCCGCACGAGCCGGAAAATGTTGGCGATGTGGCGAAAGTTTCGGGATTAAAGCACATTGTAATTACATCAGTTGATCGCGATGATTTGGCTGATGGGGGCGCCGATCAATTTGTAAAATGTATTGAAAATGTTCGTAAAAAATCTCCGCAAACCACAATTGAAATTTTAACACCAGATTTTTTGCGCAAAAACGGCGCGCTTGAAGTGGTTGTTAAAGCAAAGCCTGACGTGTTTAATCACAATATTGAAACTGTTCCGGGTTTATATGGAACAATTCGTCCAGGTGCGCGTTACTTTCACTCGTTGCATTTATTAAAACGCGTTAAAGAAATTGATCCGTCAATGTTTACTAAATCTGGCTTGATGGTTGGTCTTGGTGAAACTAAAGAACAAATTTTGCAAGTTATGGATGACATGCGTTGCGCTGACATCGATTTTCTAACAATTGGTCAATATTTGCGCCCAACCTTGCGCCACGCGCCCGTAGATCGCTATGTTCATCCTGATGAATTCGAGTTTTACAAAAAAATGGCTTATAACAAAGGGTTCTTAATGGTTTCTTCAAGCCCTTTGACGCGCTCTTCTTATCATGCTGGAGATGATTTTGCTAAAATGCGCGACGAGAGAAATCGCAGGTTGGGAGTTGTCTAAGAGCCTGTCTTAAATCTTTTTTAATCCCATATTTCGTCCTATTTTTGCTTATTTTTTGACAAAATTACTCCAAGTATATCCAGATACTCGTCATAATTTTGGGCATAATTAAAAAAATGGGGGGCTAAAAACCCACTTTTCGCCCCCAGTTTTTCAGCAGAAATTTCACCGCTTTTTTCTTCCGATTTTTATCCAATCCTCGGTGA
>Ga0214919_10002433_pt1 | contig 29352 bp, 35 predicted proteins | sample LL1503_MetaG_FD_177994 | JGI IMG/M metagenome (GOLD analysis project Ga0214919, IMG submission 177994) | Freshwater microbial communities from Lake Lanier, Atlanta, Georgia, United States - LL-1503 | ecosystem: Environmental > Aquatic > Freshwater > Lake | place: USA: Georgia | collected... | reverse complement strand
AACAGCCTGTAAAACGTAAAAAAATAGTTATTGTGGATAAATAAAATTGTAATGTAAAAATGAAAAATATATGCAAATAAAATAACAATAAAATACAAATGGTGAATAAAATATATAATAACTTAAACAAATGATGATATATATATATAATTTTATGATATATTATAAATTACCAATATTTAATAACAATATAAATGTAAATCCAAAACTAGAAAAAACATTATGTTTACCATTCATTTCAAAAAGTATTTATAATTATTGCAATGAAACAATTAATTATATAATTAACGATTGTTTAAACAATATTTATGAAGATACAAACATAGAATATATTACATCTATTATTAATTCATATGGATATAAAGTAACAAATATTTCACAAATTGAATATTCAACTGGTAAAAAAAATACAAATAATCTATTTTATGAATTATTGGAAATTTTAAGTATTACACAAATTTTTAATGATTTGAATGAAAATATAAATACATTACATATATCAAAAAACAAAGATTCTATTGATGTAATTAATCATCCAAATATTAATATTAATGAGAAAACTCATAATGAACATTTTTTAACGATATCAGAATATATAAATAATGATAAATGTTTTGATTTTATTTTTATAGAACTATTAGATTATGATAATAATAATATAAATAAATATATTTTAGATTTTATTAAAATTATTATGATTGTATTTACTAGTCAAAATGTTGATGGCTCTATTTTAATAAAGATAAATTATATTTTTCATAAACCAATTGTTGATTTATTATATTTGTTATCCAATCTTTTTGAAAAAATATATATAATTAAACCATCTACTAGTAATATGGCAAAGTCAGATAGATTTATATTATGTAGTAAATTTACTTCTGATAAAAAAAAAATAAAAACGTGTAAAGAAAACTATAATATATTTTTTGAATTATTGAAACAAGTAGAAAATGAAATAGAAAATGAAATAGAAAATAAAAATATAACATCTATTATTGATTTTGGTATTCCGAGCTATTTTATAAACAAATTAAATGATATCAATTTAATAATTGGACAACAACAATTGGAGGGTTTAAATCATCTTATCAATATCTTAAAAAGTAAAAATCAAAATGAAAAATTAGAACAACTTCAAAAAAATAATTTACAAAAATCTATTTTGTGGTGTGAAAAATATATGATGCCTTATAATAAAAATTTAGAAAGGTCTAATGTTTTTTTAAATTACATTGATTCTGTTTATTGTAATGAAGTGAATATTTTAATTACTGAAAAAAATTTAGATACATGATATATAAAAATGTATAATGTATAATGTATAATGTATAAAAAATATAATTTATAAAATATATTTTTTATTTATCTTTTTATTCGTATTGATCTTGAAGGAGTGTTATAAGTATTTGGACTTTGTGAATAGTGATTTGTGTTAAAAACTGTTCCTATGTAATAACGATAAGGTGATGGTTGAGATGCAGGTACTTGGTATTGGGGTAGTTGTTTGGAATAATAACATACTTTTTTATTTTGGAATGGATATATATTAGGAGGAGCATTACATCTTTTTTGTGATTTATTTTTATAAATAGATGGGTCAACAATATGATTACCTCTATATAACTCATTTGCAGTTACTAATCCCAAACCTATATTGTTATTACGATGTAATGAAGCAGCATTTGTAGAAATAGTATCTACATTTAATTTTAGTACTCTTGTACTACTTGATACAGCACCTTGTATTGCATATTGTGGATTATTTGGTTTATAGACAGTAAGTTTACAACCATATGGGTTACTTGGACCCGCAAAAGGAACACCATAATAAGGATTATCAATAAAAGCTACTAACTTTATAGTTGCTGCTACCGATTGATCAGACGGTAGCGTTTTTAAATAAACAAACAATGCTGCAAAATTAAATTTGTCTATTGATGTAAATTCATCTATTTGTGTTTGGGTTAATAAACCATCTTTTAATAAGTAATTCAAAAATCGTGTAATTAAGGCAATTTCTGTAGCTTCATATATTTCACCATTCGGAAAGCAATTCGCTAGATAAGTGTTAAAGGTAGTTAAAGGTGAGCCTGGTTTTGCCAACAATAATTCACGCGTTGTTGCTATCTTTTCGGATTGTAGCTGTAAACTTGTTTTTATTGGATCTATTTGTTGAAAATTAAACGATTTTTGTTCGAATGTTTTACACCTATTTTGTAAATATTGTTTTGTAGTTGTATAATAATTTTTTTTCAAATTAGTACTTGCATATATTACTCTTCTTAATGCTTTGTACTCTTCGTTGCAACAAAGCCTTTTGCTTTCTGTTGTTGGTTCAGGATTATCTGTTAAATAAGTATTATTCGGATAATATGAGGCTATTATTCCAACACCCTCACATGTTTTACAATGTCTATTTAATTCTGATATGTTATCTTTTTCACCAGGTTGATTCACTTTTACTATATAACTACCAGGTTTATCTTGCATTTCATTTAACAAACCACTACCACCGAAACCACCACCAAGTGACGTACCTTTACTAGATATAACAATTCTATTCATATTGTAATTTATTAATTCAATTTCTCTATTTTTTTCTGATGTATTAGTTTCATCTGTGCTTATAGGTGCGGATGGAATAACACGTCCTTTTCTATATTGTTTAAGTGGACGTGGAATAAAAACTCTTGTTCTATTATAAGTTCTAGAAGGAAATGAACCAGATAAAAACGCATTTCCTGGATCTCTATTCGTAAGAGGTCTTATATGACTAGGTGCAGTACCGACAGGATTACTTAGAACACCTGTTCCTTTCCATGTTATATATTGTCCTGGTAATGTGGCATTATAACGACCACCAGAAGGCATAGTTCTCATATTCTGTGGATAAAATGCAGTAGACATTATTATATTATTATATTATAAAAAATAAAAGTATTATTGTGTATATTATTTAAGTAAAAGTATTACCTATTTGTTTTCATTTGTTTTTATTCGTTTTTATTCATTTTTACTAAATAATTTACATACGTCTCTTAGTTTTTTTTGATTTGCACGATTTAAAGTGTTTATGACGTTTGGTGCATCTCTTTTTTTTTGTTTTTCCTCCTACCCAAACTTGGGGTTTTGCTGTTGGTATTCCATTTATAGGTGCAGCAGTAGATGCTATATTATTTAAAGAAATATTAGATTTATAACCACCTCTTTTCCTTCTTTTCATACCACCCGATATACGAGAATCATATTGGGTAGAAGGTCCATACATTTGGTTTATAGGTGTAGATGTTGTATAACTCGATGTAGATTTTGGATATAATGTTGATAATGACGACATTGTGCTATTTGTAGCTTTTTTGGCGGCACTAGCGGCATTACTAGCGGTATTTTTAATTGAACCAATTGCATCGTTAAGCCAGTTACTTGCACTTGTGCTCGTAGGATTTTGATAACTTGTAGTTGAAGGCTGACTATTCATATTCATAAAATCTCCCCCCTTTTTTTTACTATATTTTACCATAAATGTTATATAATATTGTAAGAAAAATTAATTATAATAATATAAAAATGTATTTTTAATTCTTAATTTGTTTATAAGCATAAAACCCAGCTAGTGCTCCCAATATTTCAACCATTATGTATGGAATTAATTCATAATTAGATATCTTGCCAGCATTATAAAGAGCAATTGCGATAGCAGGATTAAACGCTCCTCCTGAAATAGCTCCACCTAAAAGAACACAAACGGCTAAAATGGCTCCAATGGCAATCCAATTATTTGTATAAAATATAACAAAGGAAAGTAAAGTAGTTCCTATAAATTCTACTAAATATTTGTTCATATATAAATATAAATATATAATTAACTATATTTATATTTCTAAATTTTTGTATTCTAAAAGATGGTTTTATGCGGGTCCAACTTTGGTTAATAACCAAGCTTTATATAGTTGTCCTTTGCCTTGATATCTATACCATTGATAAATTCTATTTTGGGTACCAATACGAACACGTGGATTACCACATATTATTGCTGCTCTTGTACGTGAATAACTTCCTAAACCATATGTAGGAGTCAATGCTGGATAAAATTGACCTGACATTTATATTATAAGCAAATATTTTATTTTTTTAATTTAATAATTTTGTCTGACAAGAGAACCCCATGCGCAAACAGCGCCATTTCTTAAACTGTAATTTTGAATAGCACCTTTTTTTTTTGGTGCTACACAACCACCCGAACGAACTCTTCTTATAGTACTTCTAGTAGAACTTGGAAAATAACTTTTTGTTGAAATAGGTGCTTGAACAGGTAGTTTTACCTTATAAGCACTTAAACCCACTTCATTGGTTTTTTTAATGTCTACATACATGGATGAAGGTATTGGTGTAATATAATTCATATGTCCTGATCCCCCAAACCTTCTTCCAGTAGAATAATTGTAAAATGAATAACCATTTGGACTTTTAATTGCTTGTGCTCTTTCTATCGCTATTGATTTTGGACTTTGTGCGGTTCTTAAATAACGAAACCTAGCATTTGTGTTCATATCTGAATTAACAGGTTCTTGGGACGGATAAAATTGTGGCGGCGTTGGTCTTATTCCTACAAGGGTACCATAACTATGATAAGGTATAATACCAGGATATTGATTTGTAGTTAATGGTCCAGTAATAGGTGCGTTTACATTATCATAAGATAAAGAACCTTTGGCAGTAGTTACACTATATGGAGTAGTCATTTATATAAGATATTATAAAATTATTTCTTAATATAATTAGGATTTCCACAATAATTACAATTTACAAAAAATTGGTCTTTTATTATAGAATTATATTTGTTGCATTTAGAACATAAAAATATCATCGGATTATTTCTTAATGTCCAATTATCAAATATGTTTTTGTTTTTAATACGTTCACGATAACCTTTATTCATATATATTTATATCATAAAAATAAAAATAATTTTTATAATTTGTCTTCTAAATTATTTAGTAACGTCTAATAGCCCTCATTGCAGACTGACTAGCATGATAATTATCACCTCCATATGATATATCATTAAAGTTTTTGAATGTTGCTTTCTGTTTCAAATAAGTTGTATAAACAGAACTATCATATACATATTTTACGTTACATGCAGCAGCTGGTATTTTTGGATTTAATTGGTTACTACTATAAATAGCTGATGGAACACACGTTTTTTGAACAGAACCAAAACTTTGTCTTAATCCATGTAATCCTGGTCTTGATTGAAATGTTTGACATGGTCCACCACACGTGTAGTCTACACGACTTAATATGTCTCCAGCATTATTAATAGCACGAAATGGTGTAATAATGGTTGCTGTTGTAATATTCTTCAAAGCTTTTACTGATTGTTTTCTAGAACCGCAATTTTGTCGACAATTATAATTAGTGTTCCATGCCTGTCTTAGTGTAAAACGTATATTTTCAAATTCAGTAGTAGATTTATCAACTGTTTGGTTTTGCTGAGGCATAAATCCTCTAATAGCACCTCCTGGATTTCGTTTATCTACTACTCGTGGAAGCGCTTTACCTCCACTTCCACTTACTGCACTAAAATATCCAATTGATGTCATTTATATATTAGGATAGTAAAAAACTTTTGAAAATATTTGCACTTTCCTAAATAATGGTCTAATAAAATAAATATAAAGATATTAAAGATAAAATACAATATTATATATTATGTTGTCAGATAATGAGAAAGAAAACATTCTAAGAGATTTTCCCAAAATTAAACTTGCTTATGAAAATATTATACATAAGCAAGTTTATAATTATAATATTATAATGGCGATTCCTTGTGGAACAAAATGTTTTGCATGGTTTACCGATTATAAAAATCAAAATGTTTGTTTTATTATGGAGATAAATGAAAATAAGAAAATAATTAAAATTAGAATAACAAATGCATGTTTTAAAAGTGAATTATCATATAACACTATCTTGTATGGTACATTGTTTCATTATTTAAATCATTCATTTTTTGCATTTGAAGATATATTTTTTTATAAAGGTGACAATGTATCAAGACAAAATTGGTTAGAAAAAATTCATTTATTTAATACTATTATGCAGAAAGATATAAAACAAATAGCTTATAATAAGAATTGTACTGTTTTTGGGATACCTCTTTTAAGTAATAATATAGATGATTTGATGAATAAAATAAAGCAGGTTCATTATAAAATAGATATACTACAATTTAAAGTATATAATAATGGCAATCAATTTTTATACATGTCTTATCAAAATTATCTTGATTATGAGAAAAAATCAACTATTTCAACAAATTCAAAAAAACCAGAATCGCAAAATTTACAGAATTTTAAAATAGAAAATCAAAAACCGAATCAAAAACCAAATCAAAAACCAAATCAAAATAAAAAAACTGTTGTTTTTAAAATAAAAGCATCCTTACAAAATGATATTTATTATTTATATTGTCTATCAGATGATACTAGAAAAGATATTTATTATGATGTAGCCTATATTCCGAGTTTTAATACAAGTGTTATTATGAATCGTTTATTTAGAAACATTAAGGAAAACATAAATTTGGATAAATTAGAAGAAAGTGATGATGAAGAAGAGTTCGAAAATGTAAAAGAAGGACGTTTTGTGAATCTAGACACAATTCATAATATGGTATGTGCATATAATTACAAATTTAAAAAATGGGTTCCATTATGTCTAGCCGATAATAAAACAAATATAGTAAATCATAGTCATTTATCAAAAATAGTATAAATTTTATAAAATGATAAATAATAAAAATCATAAAAATTACAATATTATATATATTTATTATATAAAATTATGTCAGCTGGTTCAGGAGCGTCTAATTTAGGTTATGGACGAATGGCTCCATTTAGTAATATTAATGGTAAGTACGTAAATCAAGATAGTTCAAATAGTCCTGCATTATTTGGTTCTAATGAAATTCCCGGACTACCAGGATTAGCGGGAGCAAAAAACAATGTAGATGCAGCAAAAAGTTATGTTCCCGGAATTTGTTTATTTAAAGGGGGAGCAAAACATTTTAAAAATAAATTAAAAAAAATATCTGGGAAATATAAGATGAAAGGAAAGAAAAACACAAAACGTATAAAATCAAGAATTATGAGGAAAATTGTTAAATCACGTGTTTCTACTGGCAAACGTAAAAAAACAATTCGTAGAAGAACTATGCGTAGACGGCAAACAGGTGGGATGATTCCTTATCCTCCTGGTTATGGTCAATACCAAAATAATCTACCTATGACACCAACCTATTCACTTGGGGGACACTTAAATTCTAATAATCTAGCATTAGCAAATCCTCCTCCTTATCATGTTTTATCTAATTGCACAAATTGCACAGATAATTATAATCATTATACTGGTAAAGGTTTCCCTAGTAGAGGACATTAATCGTTTTTTTAAAATATAAAATATAAATCTAAAATTTTAAGTAAATATGTAAAATAAAATACATTAAAATATTTTATATATTATGACAGTTTTATTACTAACAGGAGGTTTAGGATATATAGGTTCCCATATTGCAGTAGAGCTATTAAATTCCAATGATACATATACGGTGATTATTATTGATAATTTAGAAAATTCAAAATTAGAAATGGTAGATACTATAAAAAAAAATAAAATAACTAAAAACAACAACGAGGTTTTGTTTTATAATATAGACATGAAAAATAAAGATAGCATAGATAAAGTATTTGAAAAAAATAAAATAGATATTGTAATCCATTTGGCGGGATATAAATCTGTAAACGAATCTATTATGGATCCTATATTATATTATAATAATAATTTAGTTAGCACATTAAATCTAATTTATGTTATGAAAAAATATAAATGTAAAAATATAATATTTAGTTCATCTGCAACTGTTTATGGAAATTCGTCAGTGCCATACAACGAGTCATCAACCGTTGGAATTGGATTAACAAATCCATATGGTAAGACAAAATATATGCAAGAAGAAATGTTAAGAGATTTATATGTATCTGATAATAGTTGGAGTATCGTTATTCTAAGATATTTTAATCCTATCTCTCAAAAAAACAATTCGCTGAGTGAAAAAACAAATGGCATTCCTAATAATCTGTTTCCTTATTTAGTAAAAGTACATAATAAAGAAATGGATATTTTAAATATTTATGGTAATAAATATAATACAACAGACGGAACTTGTATAAGAGACTTTATACATGTTTTAGATCTAGCAGATAGTCATATACAATTATGTGATTATATTGTTATGAATAAACCTCATAATATCGGATTAAAAACATATAATGTGGGAACAGGAAAAGGAATTAGTGTAAAACAATTGATAGATGCGTTTGAAAAAGAAAATAATACAAAATTGAATTATCAATTTGTTGGAAAGAGAGAAGGTGATTTAGAGATATCTTATGCAGATGTATCTTTGATATATAAAGATATTGGTTGGAAAACTATGTATGAAATAAAGGATATGGTTAAATTATAGATTATTTTCATACAATTTACCTTTTTACCCACACATATGGTATTTCCTTGTAGTAGAGTAAAAATATCAAGATCAGATTTTCTCCGTATCAAGATTCGGATTCGCTATATATTCTGATCCTAAATTTCCGCATTTACTAGCATTGAATCTACAATTCCTAGCTAAATCATAATCAATTTGACCAGTAATCAAATTCACCTCGCCAAACTTTTTACATGTTCCATATTGAAAATTACATGGAAGTGGGTCATATGGATAATTATTTGTATGTTCAATAAAATATACACATTTTGAACAAATAGGTAATTCTGTATTCCTTATGAAATTTTTTCCAGTAGAGAAATTTGTTAACATTAAAAAATAAATGAACTTATACATTTTTTTATATTAAAAAATAATCTTTAAACCTTTTCTCATTTTTAATTTCTCTCATATCTGTCTTCTATCTTTATTATTTTTGTAATATCACTACATTTTTTACCACAATCATTCATAAAATTTTCTACAATATATTTATATTTTGTTTCATAAGTTGGTTTATTGAACACACCATTATTATATATAATGATTGGTTTCATTTTAGGAGTTAAACATTCTTTTATGTAGTCATTTATTTTTCTTTCATAGTCTTCTTCATCTTCGTCATATATATCAATATAGTAACCCCTTTCAGTTCCTACTACAAAACTTAAATAGTCATCGTCCTCAAAATAAATACGTAACAATTTTTGAATATAATAGTCGCAACCCATATAAGTAACATTACTAATATGACTTTATATTATGTAATAAGATATATTAAAAATGTAAATTGATATAAAACTATAATTATATAAATTATTATAGTTTTATAATGGAAAATACATCCTATATAGTTAAGATGTCATATCTTAAAACTGATGATAACAAAATTATAAATGAAAAATGTATAAGATGGGTAAAAAAAATGAGTGAATGTTTGGAAGTTTGTACCAAATCATCCGGTTGTACAAATAATGTAGATACTCATAAAATATGCAAAGTAAATAATCTTGCTAGTTATAATAAACTGAATAAACATTTTGAATAAAAATGTAACTAAGTTATTTCAAAAAAATTGATTTGTTTTGAATAAAAAATACAGATACAAAACAAATGTTCAATATTGAAATTTACTTAGATTCTTTACCAGAAGATATAGAAGAAATTGATGTCTCTAATAAAGGTATAAAAAAACTCGATGTAACAAGGTTTAAAAATCTAAAAACCTTAAATTGTAATAATAATCAATTGACATGTTTGTATTTGAATGAAAATTTACAACAATTGCATTGTGAAAATAACTACTTGACTTCTTTGCATTCGAATGAAAATTTACAAGGATTACGGTGTTATAATAACTACTTGACTTCTTTGCATTTGAATGAGAATCTACAAACATTATGGTGTTTTCATAACCAATTGACTTCTTTGCATTTGAATGAAAATCTACAAACATTATATTGTTCTTATAATCGTTTGACTACTTTATGTATAAATGAAAATCTGGAAATATTAGTTTGTGATAATAACTACTTGACTTCTTTGCAATTGAATGAAAATTTACGAGAATTATATTGTTTTAATAATGAATTGACTTCTTTGCATTTGAATGAAAATCTACAAATATTATATTGTCATAATAATCAATTTACTTCTTTACACTTGAATGAAAAATTACAAGGATTATATTGTTCTCTTAATAAATTGACTTGTTTACATTTGAATGAAAATCTACAAACATTATATTGTGATAATAATCAATTGACTTCTTTACATTTGAATGAAACATTAAATTTTTTAGATTGTAGTGACAATCAATTGACTTCTTTGCATTTGAATGAAAAATTAAAAACAATAGTTTATAATGATAATCCAATTTATGAGATAATAAACAGCTTTGCGATAGATATAATAAAACGAAAACTACGAGTTCTAAACCAGTTCAAATATTTATATTATTCCTTGAAATTCAAGAAACGATTAAGAGATATATTATGGGTAAAGATAAGAGAACCCAAAATCAGAATGAAATACTCGCATAATTATTTGGTTGAACATTTGCATGAAGAAACGGATTTGGATGAGTTGTTAGAGAATTGGTAGGAACACCAGGGTTTCATTAAATTGTTCTTTAATCGCCTTTTTTTTCATAAACTTGTTCCATTTAAAATGTTCAAGGGTGTAAATATTCAATTACCAATTACAAAGCTTTTTTGAAAATCTACTATTTTATTTTCATTTGGATAACCAATTGGATTACATAAAAAGGGAATTTCGTTTATAATAATAGTAGAAGGTGTATGTGTATGACCATAAATCCAACATTTTATTTTATTTCCCTTTTTTTCAATCAATTCATCCATATTACAATAAAACCATGGATTATATGGTAGCATTTGTTGTGTTTTATATTTTATATCAATTAAAGAATTGGAAGGCACATGATGTGTTATAATAATACAATTGTCGTTCTTTTGTAATGCGTCTTCTAAAAACTCAACACATAACATATGTAATTTATTATATTGAATATAGTCAAAATGAGGAATACTACATGTATCGTTTATTTCATAAATTGGATTCGTAATATTACTCCATAATGTAGTCCCAATAAAACAATAACTTTCATATATTACAAAATTATTATTCAAAAAACGAATATTATTAAATTGTTGAAAATAACTTTCTAAAAATTCATTTGTTTCTTGTATGGTTTTTGTTTTATTATAATATTCATGATTTCCTGTAATAACAAAAGATTGTTTGAAATTTTTACTTATAAACTGCATAAAAATATCATAATTTGTTTGATATGGATTACCAATATCTCCTGCTAATATACATATTTCGTGAATGCCAGATGGAATTTTACTAATAAATTGTTCTATTTTATTCGGTTTAATAAATTCTAAGTGTAAATCCGAAAAATAACGGAGTTTCATATTATTAATTGTCATATAGTCTTTATTATATTATATAAATTCTAATATATTGTAGAAAATTTTATGAAAGATTGTGGTAAAAAATTTAGTGATATTACAAAAATAAATTTAGGATATATAAATAAAACCTATATAATATATGGTTGACCTTACCAAATATTTACAGTTAGTTGATAAAATGTATTATTATGTTATACCCAAAGGGTTTTATATTTATAGAGGCGATACTTCAATTAATGCAAATTCTTTTCATTTTTTAGCAAACACGCCTTTTTTTTTTGGAACAAATATTGAAGAAGTAGAACAATATGGAATAGTATTTGAATTTAAAACCACACAAGATTATAAGTTACTTGCAATAGATAATTTTGAAACATTACAAACGCTATATCAACAAGCATATAAGTATCCAAATATTCAACAAATATTAAAAAGAAATTATGGTTATGATGAATTAGGAATAAAAATTAGAGATTCTATTTCAGAAAAAGATATCACATTTTCTAAATGGTTATGCGAAAATGGATATTCTGGATATGCCATAAATAGCATGAGAACCGAGTTGGGAATGTTTCATCAAGAAATAATGATTTGTCATGCAGAAACAGTTGAGTTAGTTAAACAAATTACTACCGATGCAAAACAAATACAGCGGTATAGAGATAAAGAACAAATGGTTAAAATGGGAAAATCAATGGATATGAAAAGAAAAAAACGATTTGAAGAAGATAATTCATTTGTTCCAAAGTTTAATTATAACAATGATAAACAAAGTATTTCATTGTTTAATTATGATGACACACCGCCTACAACACCAAAAAAAATAAATTTTGGGGGTAAATATAAGAAAATAAGAAAAACGAAAAGGATAAAAACGAAAAGGATAAAAACGAAAAGGATAAAAACAAAAAGGATAAAAACAAAAAGGATAACAATGAAATAAAAAAAATGGTAATTGTTTTACAAGTTACACCGAACAAGAAAAGTGAGACAAAAATTATAAATTGTTATTTCTCAATATTGTAAAAGCACATTTTTGTTCAAATGTAAAGAAGACAATAACCTACCAATTATTTAACTTTGTATAAAAAGAATTTCATTGATAAGTTAAATAATAAAAAGGTCACATAAAAACTTAAAGATATATACTATTATAAAATAAATGTCTTGGATAAATCTATTTTATAATACAAAAGAAATACATAAATTAGTGATTCAAAGCTCATATAATGATTTTAATGCAGAAAGAAATAAATTTAATAATAAATATCCAAATTTCAAAGGATACATTATTGGTGAGGAATCTAATATGAATGAAGAAACTAAAAAAGATTGGAATGAGTATAAAGAAAAAATGAATAAATTAGAAACAATCCTTTTTAATAATTTATTCAATTATTGTAAAAATTATCCTTACGAAAAAATAAGTAAAAATCGTTTTATTACTGAATACAAAGAATATCCATATCGGTTACAGCAAAATATTTCAGATGTTATGTTAGATTTGTAATTTTTTTAAAGGTTTATAACTCAATAAGCATTTACCACATAATAGTTTATCCTTTTTGATATCTATATCAATGTTTTTTTCATTTTCTTCTTTCTCTTCTTTCTCTTTCTCTTCTTTCTCTTCTTTCTCTTTCTCTTCTTTCTCTTCTTTATCATTTTCAGAATCTGTTTCATTTGTAATACTTTTATCAGTTGAACTATGACTCTTTGCAGTAGTATTTTTTGCTGTATTTGCAGGTTTTTTAACGCATAACTTGGCACTTTTTGGTTCAAATAAAACATCCCATTTACTTATATCTGTTGTATAATTTACACTCGTATTATAAATAATTTTATAATTTTCTCTCTTATAAAATGTTTTGCGTTTCCTCCATTGATTCTTAAAAAGATCATGACTATCCATAATATCTACTACAAGAGGTTGACTATGCTTTACTCTAAGAATTCGGCCTACACTTTGTTCAATATCTGTTTTAGGTGTAGCCATAATTAGCGTAGTAAGTGTTTTAATATCCAGTGCTTCGGCAGCCATTGCATATGTTGCAATTACCACTTGTTTTCCTTCGGTTTCTTTTAATGCATGTTCTTTCATTCCTCCTACATAATATCCTACGGTGGCTATATTTCTATGTAAAATGGCATCATATAAATATTTTAGTATGTTTTTATTATGTGCTAATACCATAATTTGTTGTGTTGGGTTTTCTATAAACATATCCGTTATTACTTTTAAAATAAATTCACTACGACGATTATATTCGCATAATTTGGAAATCATGGAACTATATGCTGGATTACCTCTATAATCTAGTTTTACTTCGTTGAATTCATCATCATTTACTTTATATTCAATAGCGCGTACTATAACAGCATGTTCTTCGTCGCGTTTACCTTTAAATATTACATTTCCTAGAAACATTTTGAATACTTTTGTAGTACCATCTTTTCTCTCCATAGTTGCAGATAAACCTAACATATACTTAGTAACTAATTTGAATAATGTATTTGAAAACACTTCACTCGATATATGGTGTACTTCATCAATAATAGTTAACCCAAAAGAATCAAAAATAGAAGGTGGATATTCTTTCATAGAGAGACTTTGTAACATTCCAATAACAATATCTTTATTATCTATATCTATTATCTGCCCCTGTATTTTACCAATACGTGCATTTGGTAAAAACTGATTGATTCTCTCTATCCACTGATTCATTAAAAATTCTTTATGAACAATAATAAATGTTTTCTTTTTTAATTGTGAAATAATATTTAATGATAATACCGTATTATGGGTTACAGTAAAATCGCCCAAAACAAATCTTCTATTTCCATCTATTTCAAAACCATAGTAGTCATCTACTTCCAATTTTTCTAATTTTATTTTATAATTTAATACATCTTCCGTTTGACTTGGCGTTGCTATTGTTTTTATAACTAATGTTGGGATTTCATCTAGTTCATTATTTTTATTACCATAAATAGTTGTTTTAAAATTTGTATATTTTTTAATAAATTTACTTTTCGAACACGAGTTGTTGAGTTTTTTATGGCATGCAAAACCTAAACTTCTTACTAGATAAATAATATCATCTATCATTATTTCTGATTTTTGCGTAATTACAAATCCATTTTTTACTATTTGACCTCCACTATCAATTATTCCTGCTAATAATTTCAATCTGTTCTCTCTTGAATTACATTTGTAAAGCAGTGGAATATGTTTATTTTTGATAATATTTAATTCTTTTAAATTATTAAAATATGAATTATCATACGTATTTAATTCAGGTTTATGATCAAACCATTCATCCCCCAACCAATTACCAATCAAATAAGGATCAATAGGTAATGGTTTTTCTTCAAAATGAATTGGAACTCTATATCCACGTAAAATATCTTTGTGAAAAGATTTGGGTAATTTCAAATAATCTAATACAGAAATATCAATTACTTCTCCTTTTTTAAAATGTTTATCATCATGACACGATTTATAATCTTTTACACATTTTAAAGATAAAATATGACTTTCATTTACAACATATTCTTCACCTTTATCAGTAATAACTTTATACATTATTTCTTTTCCACGTGCAACAGATAATACATTTCGTGGTGTAGAATCATCTCCCATTAATGTGTCACCTATTTTAATATCTTGAACCATTTTAATAGATCCATCGTACATGATAACAGGTGTATTTATTTGTAGACATTTACCTGCCGCACATGGCAATTCTAATAGACCTCCACCAATATTATTTTTTAATACATGATTTATATAAGTTTTAACTACTTCGGTTTGAGTATCGCGAAGAGTACCATGAAAAGGTAATTGAATATCTAAGCCCTCTGATATTTTATATTTGGATGGTTTTCCAAAATGTTCTACACCATAATAATGCGGAACATAGATTTTATTGGAAGATTCACGATAAGCTGGAAATGAATTTTGACCAGTTAAACCTGGTGGTGCTCCATGAACATGTGGTTTAATAGTGAGGTCATTACGTATTTGTTTTTGTTCTTCTATCGTTAATTCATTTTTAATAATAGTATACCCTTTTTGTCCTAAATAACTATTTATTTTTTTATTTTCTATATTTGTTTTCATTTTAGTTAATAATATTTAGTAAAAATGTTTATATCCTTTTGCTTATATCCTTTTGCTTATATCCTTTTGCTTATATCCTTTTGCTTTACCATTATTTGAATTATTATAAATAAAAATCTATGAATATGTTATATGAAAAATATGTTCAGATTACCTAAAAAACAGGATGCAGCAGAGTTAGTATTGGGAATTTTAATAGTTATATTTTTAATTATGGGATATAAATTACCTGAACCATTTAATAGTATGTTAAATTCACTCATTGGTAAAATTATTTTATTCGTTCTTGTCATTTATATGTTTATGAATTCAAATCCTTATTTAGCTATTTTAATGTTGTTTGTCATTTTTAAGATTTCTATGTCACATCCAAACGTCATGTCTTCAAGTGTTGTTAAACAAAATAATCCATCAGAAGATTTGAAGCGTAGTCAATTTACCGCATTCAATCAATTTCCTTATACGTTAGAACAAGAAGTTGTTAAAAAAATGGCACCTATTATTCGCCAAGGGGTATCTATGACAAAAGCATCATATAAGCCATTAGTAGAAGATACTTATTTTGCTTCTCCTGTAAATAGTAAAAATTAATTATGAATTATTACAGCTACCAAAAAGAAATAATTTTATATAAATATAGTAATATTATATATGTCTGACATGAAAAGATTCGGAAATGATATGTTACAGAATTCTATAAACTTAAAAAATCAATGTGATGATTTGAATACATACATTCAAACGCTTATTACTGGAATAAAAAATCTTCCCCCTAAACGAAAGAGAGATAAATATGATACAATGTTTACTACACTAGATGATAAAATAAGTGATACTAATAGTGCAATTACATATTTAGTGACAATACAAAATGAAATTAATAAAAATATTGCTGAGACTATTGATTGTTATAAAGAAGTTAGAGAACTCTTACAAAAAAGTAAAATGATTTACAATACTGCGCAAATTGGAACTCTGCAAGGTCTATCAAGAGATGCCGTTGATAAGTATGATGTTCAACCAACTGATTTTATTAGCAAACAGATTAAAGAACAAAAATATGAAGAGCCTAATGGAGGTAAGCGCAAAAAAACTCGTAAACAAAAACGTAGAAGTTATAAACGAAAATAAAGTATTATATAAGAAAATAAAGTATTATACAAAATTGTCTCATTTTTTTGGTGGGTTTAATTAGAATAATTGAACAAATATAAATTGTATTTATTCAATTTAGTATAAAGATGATATTTAAGAAGTAGAAATTGTCTGTGAATTTATTGACCTTGTCTTAGTATTGGTAATATATGTAAATAAATAATTTACTATAAATAATAATCCTAATAAAAAGATAAAATTTATTATTATTTTGATAATATTTATAAAAATATCACTATTTACGAAGGAATGAAAGTCAAAATCGGGTAAATTAAAGTTATTTTTACTAGATTTAGTTTTTTTTTTATCAGTCTTATCATTTTCATCAGAAACATTTTTACTATCTATATTTTCCTCTCTGGTATCTTTTTCATCACCTGTACCTTTTTCATTATAAAATAATTGAGTGCCCCTCATTTGAATAGAAAACGGTGTAACAATTTGCGTTAATGAATTAAATATATTATTATTTAATGGTATTGCATTATCCAATCCAAATACGATAAAATCAGAATTATAACCATTCATATCTTTTCCTGAGTAACTATAAAATGGTTTTTTGCTAGGTATTATAGTATCTAAATTGAAATTAGCCACATCTAAATTAAAAGTATTTCCTTGTTGTGGTGTATGAAGTAAACTAAATTCAATAACAGATGATACTATAACAGAAGAATTTGATAAATTTGCTGACTTTATTAATGGAATACATACAAATAAATGATTACCCCCATTTATAGGAACATGTTCTATCAAAACTTCTCCGTCTGTTTTTGAGTTATTAAATTTATGAAGGGATGGACATGTAATAATTACGGAAGATAACATATATTTATTATTATTATATGTAACATCAGGGTGTATGTCACTATTTATTAGAATAATCATATTCCCATTATTTTTAGCCAGTAAATTATTTTCAGAGTAATTATAACTATATGAACATTTAAAATCGCAATTTCCTGATACATTTTCCCTAGATATATTAATTATTGGGTCGAGTGTTGTCATATTATTATAAGTATATAAATAAAAATATTTAATTATATTACTAATGAAACTAACCAAAGGAAAAATAGCCAAATTATATAATAAAAAAAAACAAACATTAAAAAAGATTAAAAATAAAGAAATGAATACAAAAAACAAAACATTTAGATTTCATACAACTAATCTCGCAAATAAAACTCTGAGAAAATGGTGATTTTATTTATATTTGTTTCAATTTAACTTATATTGTTTTAATTTAAGTACATAATGTTAAATCATACATAATGATTATAAAATTATTTTATCTCTTATGTTTTATTTATCTATCAAAAATATCATCTTTGTATCTATCTAAACCAAATCAAGACCTTTTATTTAGTATTATAAGAAATCCAAAAACAACTTTTCACCAAAGATCAAAAATAAATATTATATTATTTAATAGTTACAAAAAATGGGCGATAAATCAAGCTTTTACCTTCAAAATGAAACATAAATATAAGTGTAAACAAATTCATATTAGTGAATTAATTTCATATAGTACTTTTGGTCTATATAAGTCTATATTGAAGTTTAATGGTCAACATAGTTTTATAAGATTTTCCACATTTTACGTAAATGGAGAACTATATAAAGGGTTAACTAATGCTTATTCGATAAGTAGCATTTCTAAATATGAGAGAATGAAAAGTAACTTCAAAAAAAATATAAATAAAACAGTATATAAAACAAATTATGAAAATAATAATTTATTTGATAATAAAAAGCCAGATACTTTAATTTTAGCTTCTTTTGACGAAGACTGGAAATTTAATCAACACAAAAATAATCCATATTATAATAAAATAGAAAATCTTGAAAAAATTACTTATAATGAGAAGATGAGAGAAATATGGGAAATCATAAAAAAGCGTGACATATTCACATATCGTACATTATACCTAAAATATGATTATGAATTCAATGTTATTCGGACAAATAAAAATATATCCTCTTTGATGTGTTGTTCAGAAGAATATGTACGTAAAAAAATAGCTATATGTAAAAGAAATATTCTAGATGTTATTTCTAATTTACTTATAGAAAAGGTAAATATCTAATAGTATCATTATCATAAATAGTTACTCCGTATGGTTCATTTATTCCTTCTACGTAAATTGTATCCCCATTAAATAATCTATCACAACCATATTCGTTTGTACAGCTTCGACCATTTCGTGATATAGGTAATTTAACATTATTATGCTGATCACTTATAGTATAATATTGCCATTTATCACGATTTGTAAGTATTGGACGCCCCATTAAAGACAAAATAGCTCCTTTGCTATTTTTACCTGTCAAAATACCCATTTGTCTGTAATTAGTATCTACTGCACCAATATTTGTTTGTATATTAATAGGAATTCTTCCTGGTGGGCCGTAATTAATAAAATACCTTTCGTCGCTTAGTGGAGGTGTATAAGGGTTTAATAAGACATCATTTATATTTGTATATGGATAGCTTGGAAAAAACCACGAATTAGAATCTTTTACTTCTTCCTTAATAATAATTTTTTCGGAAGGTTTATTATTTAATACAATGTTTTGTTTATAAAAAAGACTACATAACAATAAAAGAATTAATATTATAACAAAAATGGTAATATTTTCAAAACAAATAACACCAGGAGGACATTTTTTCATATTATATAATTATAATATATAATTACATAATATGATTTTTGGTAATATGATTTTTGGTTATACAATTACTTATTTGTAGGTCTTGATTATGTTTTTGTCATTGAAGGTATTGACATAGTTTGTCCCTTTTGATTTATCATAGCAAATAAATTGGTAAATATAATAGGAATTCCTAGAACAATTGTCATGTTTTTACTAAAACTCCACATTAAACAACCTAATATAATAAAATAAACAACCGCGTCTGCATTACCCAATACAATATACCCTATAACATTGAATATAGAGATAAAAATTACTACATTTTTAACAATTGGATTTGTAAGAAATGAAGATGTAGAATTATTAGAACTTGTATCCATTATTATATATAAAGTAAAAAAATTGATTTAACTTTTCTTTTAATTATTAAATATAAACAAATATAAACAAATTTTAAGATGAATAATTATTACAACAACGATAGTGATAGTGAATATAGTATAGACGAAGATTTTTGTAAAAATGTTTATGAACCAGAAGAAAAAAGTAGCACCAAATATAATATAGTATTATGTGAAATATATAATGTCTTGATTCATGGTATACCTATTCACGAATATGTTAATACACATTACTTAGTTTTAAATAGATTTAAACAATTTAATAAATATTATATAGATGAATATATATATGATATATTATATAGTTTTCACAGATTGAGACAAGGTGTTTTAACTCATTTTATAATTCGCAATTATTCACTTTTATATAATAAAATAAAACCTGAAATTGCTGAGTGTATTTATTTAGAATCAGGAGAGTGTATTTGTATTCTTAAAACATTTTGGATTCGTTTGATACAAAAAACATGGAAAAAAATTTATAAATATAAAAAACAAATTATTGAAACGAGGTGTCAAATAACGTCATTGTTATATAGAGAACGAAAAGGTAATTGGCCAATTAATTGTAGATATATTCCAAAACTTTGTGGAATGTTATCATATTTATCAAAATAAAATATTGTATTACGTTGTGTTATAATTCTTTTGTTATTTCTTTTGTTTCTTTTGTTTCTCTAAAATAATTATTATTGTCGCCCATAAAATATCCTAATGAATTTTCTTGTTCAACATCTACGTTGTTCCATATTTCTTTAATTGTATCTGAGCTAAATGTGATTTGACGCTGAAATACAAATTTATATGTGTCGGATTTTTTATATTTTTTTACATTTTCAAATATTGGTTTAGTTTGTATTAATTGAAATTTTTTTTTAATCATATAAAGTGTTTTTTCAAAATTATACAAAAGATCTTCATAATTTATTAATATATAATTTTCTACCTTGTTAGGCATATTATTAATCAAATAATGATTTTTTAATTTTCTCATTTCAAATATGTTTTTGTATTTATTTCCTGTAACATAATTTAAATCATTATTATTTGTTTCATATTTATTTGTGTGATATTTATTATTCATTAGAAAAATATTAGAATTATTAAAAGTATCATTCAAAATGTTATCTGTATTAATTTCATCCATAACAGAATAAAATTCATTAAATAAAAAATGTTTTAAACTTTTTCTATTTATTTCGGGAACATGATATAATTCTTTTGAAAAAGAATTTAACCAGTATATTGGATTCCTTACTATTCCAATAAAAAGTGTATCTTGTGTAGATTCTTTATACTCATTAAAACAAAAAAAATGCTTATTTCCATATTCGTTAGTATGTTTTATATCAAAGTTATGAAGCATCACTTCTTCAATATAATTTGTTCCGCTACATCTTTCACCAAAAATAGTAAAGTTTTTAATTGACATTGATATTTAATATTATAAATATTTTATTTTATAAAATTAAATCTATTTTTACATGATTTTACATGATTTTAAATATTTTTTGTAATTCTAAGAAATTATTTTAATTATTCAGATAATGACATTGTCGGTGAATCCATTGATTGGGAACTTTTTCTACGTGTTATCTTATTCCTTATATGATTTCTTTCATGATATCTGTAACCACCTCTTTGCGTTTTTCTTTTACCTGCTTTTCGCGGGTTATTTATTTTTCTTGTTTTTTTATTTCTTTGAATTGGTTTTTTATTTGTTTTTTTACGTCCTCCCATTACTTTATCATCATTGTCAAATTTGATCTTTTTAAGTACTTTTTGTATTGTTTCTATATCATTGTTTGGTTCATATAAGATTTTTAAAGCATCTGAATATTTTTGATTTGGAATACCTGTTAGTGCTATTACTTCTTCATTTTTATTAGCTAGTGCTCTTTTAATGTCACTTAATGTCATTCTTTTTGGTTGCCCTGAATTTGAATTTACTGGAAATGTTTTTTCATTTGTTTGTCTTGATGGTTGGTTACCAACAATTATGCCTCTTTCGTTGTTACCTGCTTCGTCAAATATTATTTCTCCATCTGGTGCAATAGTTGTTTCAGGTCTTCCATTTGTTACTCTTAATGTAGGTGACGGTCCGATATTCGTTCCTGGTGCATTTATTAATCCATTCACAGTTCCATTCATACCATCTAAAATCTGATTTATTTCAGTAATTATAGTATTAAGGTTATCTTTACTTTGTTGATCTGGAAAATCACTATTAGCTAGGGCAGTTATTTGTGTCATAGATGCATTAATTTCCGTATTAGCTTGTTTTATTAATTCAAGTAATTCTGTATTTTCTGTTTGTAAACGATTAATGGTATTATTTAAATCTGTAATTTGTGCATTTAGTGCATTTTTATCTTCGTTGCATTTATTTAATTGCTCTTGTAATCCACCATTAGAATTAATTTGATTTTTCAAAGCTTCGATTTCAACATCTTTGGCTGCTATTTTATCATTGCATTCTTTCAATTGTTGCGTTATTTGATCGATTTCAATTTGCTTATTTGCTATTTCAGTTTCTTTACTTGTTATTTGATTTTTTGCATTTTCTAACTCTTGACTCATAGCTTGCAGTTGTGCTTCCAATTGTTGCACTTTATCTGCTACACTAGTATCTGCAAGTAATGTGTTAAGTCTTACTATTTCACCATTTAACCTTTCAACCTCGGCTTTTTGTTTATCTATTTCAGTAGTAAGGGTTACCTTTTCAGATAGACAATTTTGTAATTCAGTATCTTTCTGATTAACTAAATTCTGTAAATTAGTATTTTCTGTTTGCGCGGTAGCAAGTTCAGTTTGTTTTTGAGTTAGTGAATTTTCCAATTGTGCCTTTTCACTCAAACAATTATCTAATTTTTTTTGTAATTCTTCAACATCTCTTTTATGTTTATCAATATCTCCACCATTATTATTAATTTGTTGTTTTAAATCTTCTATTAATTGTTTAATTAACAAAATATTTTCAACTAATTTTTTAAGTTTTTCTCTTATTTCAACTAATTGCTGGTTTAATGTTACAAAAAAATCTTTTTGTTTTCCTGTACTTGTAACAATAAGAGCATTGGTTGTCTTTAATAACTCTATATTATTTCTTAAATCAGTTATACTTTGTTGATAATTATTAGACATTATATATTTACATTATAAAAAATTTTTTTTATTAACTAACATATTTATGGATACATCATAAATTCTAATTTATAATTTGAAATTACTAACTTCATTACTAACTTGATTACTATCTAAAATAAGTTTATCCATATTTCGTTGTATTTTTTTAATTTCATTCACAATTTTTTGTTGCTCATATTTTGAATCTTTTATATTTGATTTTGTTAATTCACCTGAACGTTTTAAATCATCTAAATAATAATTAATTACTTGGAATGCCTTCATTTGGTCTTCTCTTTGTTTTACAATATAATTATTATATTTATCATAATCATCTTTCACTGCGGTCAAAAATGCGTTTTGTTTTGAAATGAAACGTAACTTTTTTTGTTTTTCAATCAACATATTTCTTCGGGCGTCAATTAATTGTTCTATTTGTTGAAGTTGATTACCTTTGTTTATTAAATCATCATAATTTATGCGAATAATACTCATTTAAATTAAACTTTTATTTTTATTTTTATAAATTAATTTATTAAAACAAATTAAAATATTCACCATATATTATTTAGGATGTCAAAGACGCAAACAGAACCAATATTAACTCCTGACGATAATCGTTTCGTAATGTTTCCAATCAAATACAATGATGTATGGGAAATGTATAAAAAGCAAATTGATTGTTTTTGGCGAGCCGAAGAATTAGATTTAACAAAAGATATTACTCATTGGCAAAGCTTAAATGATGACGAACAACACTTTATTTCTATGATATTGGCTTTTTTTGCTGCGAGCGACGGAATTGTATTGGAAAATCTAGCTGGAAGATTTATGAAAGATGTACAAATATCTGAGGCAAGAGCATTTTATGGTTTTCAAATTGCTATGGAAAATATTCATAGTGAAACATATAGTTTATTAATTGAAACCTATATTAAGAATTCCGAAGAAAAACATAGACTATTTAATGCTATTGCAAATTTTCCTTGTATTAAAAAAAAATCTGACTGGGCTCAAAAATGGATTAATGATAATAGAAGTAGTTTTGCCACTAGACTAGTAGCATTTGCTTGTGTAGAAGGAATCTTTTTTAGTGGTGCTTTTTGTAGTATCTATTGGCTTAAAAAACGCGGTTTAATGCCTGGACTTACTTTTTCAAATGAGCTTATATCTCGTGATGAGGCACTTCATTGTGAATTTGCGGTGCTTTTATATAGTAAACTTCAAAATAAATTAAAAAAATCACGAATTTATGAAATAATTAAAGATGCTGTCGAAATTGAAACAGAATTTATTTGTCAAGCATTATCATGTAGGCTTATTGGAATGAATTCAACCCTAATGACACAATATATTCAATTTGTTGCAGATAGATTATGTGTACAATTGGGATATGATAAGATATATAATGTTCCAAATTGTTTTGACTTTATGGAACTTATTAGCTTGGAAGGTAAGACAAACTTTTTTGAAAAAAGAAATGATTCTTATGCTCTTGCAAATAAAACAGTAACAGAAGATACATTTGTATTATCGGAAGATTTTTAAATCTATTTTATAAAAAAGTTTTTTACACCTTTGCACATTTAAAACGCCGACTTTTAGATGTGCTATAAATAATTCTTCAATTTTCGTGTTCTATTTGACTTTTTCCTAATAAATTTGGTTGGTCTTTGATATGTTCCTTTAATTAAATTTTCGTATTTTTCTTTTGGTATTTCTGTTATTACTTTATCTATATTCTTCTTCAAATCGTCATATGTTAATCCTTCTAATTTATGTAATCGGGATTTCATCATGCTAAAATAATTTTCAATTGAATTTGTAAAATGTTGATATGGGACGCTATATAATAAATGATTGTGCTTATTAACTAATTCTTTTATTTTGGCATTTCTATGACTACTTGCGTTATCTAAAATTATTAATTTATTTTTGAATTTGGTTGTTATAAATTTCTCTAAAAAGTCATATAATCTAATACTATCAATGCCACCTTTGCCATATAAATCCCAACCCAACACTCCATTTTTAGATATAGCAAATATTCCAGTATATTTTTTGAATACTTCTTGTGAGTGCGTTTTTATTACACATCGCTTGCCTAAATTACTATAACAATGACTTCTTTTTTGTAATGCACTTATACTGGTCTCATCTATGCAAATAATGTCTTCTAATTTATGATGTTTTATTTGCTCGTAAAAATCTGTTAATTTTTCATTTATGTTTATATCTTTACCAAATCGTTTTACTGGTTCATGTCTTATTCTTGTTATTTTCAAAGTGATATTATTATCATTTATTATACGATTGATATGAAACCTACTCAATTCAACATTAAATTTGTCCTTTAATTTTACCATTAACTCACTCATAGTAATAGTTTTATTTTTCTTTATTTCGTCTAATAAAAACTTTACATGTTCTTTATGAACTTTATAAGCAACTGGTATTTTATCGTGTCTTTTAATTTCACCATCTTTTTTATACATATCAATCCATCTAATTAAACTTCTTGGAGAGCATTTGAATATTTCACATACTTCTACTTGCGATTTATCGCCTACCAAATAATGTTCAACCGCGTTTAATTTATAATCATTACCTTTATGTTTAGTGGTCATATTATTATAGCATAACATATTTAAAAATATGTTGGAATATTATATTACAACATATAAATATGAATGAGGAAAATCATAAGTTAAAACTTGAAATAGAAGAACTTAAACATAGAACAAACGAATTAGAAGAAAAACTAAAATCATATACCAACCCAACAAGAAATAAAAAATATTACGAAAAAAATAGTGATGTAGTTAAAGAAAAGGCAAAAAGTTATATGAAAAAAATAAAGGAAACAAATCCAGAAAAATTAAAAGAATGGCGTCATCAAGCATATTTAAATCATAAAGCAAAGTCAAAAGCACACCAAAGTGATAATGCTAATTAATAAAGTCGGCATATTCATTATTCTTACACATGTAAATATTTTGAATAATATTGTCTTTTTTTATATTTTCAATATTATTTACTAACTCAGTTTTCCAGTCATATTTATCATGTAATACATCTTCTTGCAGTATTCTAATAATAGAATATCCATTATTATTTGCACATTTTTCTTTATATTTATCATTTTCAGATTGTTCTTCTGGTGATGACCAATTACTTACTTGTTCAAAATGTTGTCTTCCATCTAATTCAATAATAATTTTATATTCAGGAATACAAAAATCAAAGGGTAATAAAAGTTGTTTTTTACACCATTCTTGTTTAAATTGTGATATTATAGGATATATTGATAGTAATTGATTATGTAATTTCAATTCTGTTTTATTTACACAATGAGGACACCACGAATTAAGAAAAACTACACTATATGGTATAGTTTCAAAATCTATTTCACATTTGTTACAATTAAATATAAATTTTTTCCTTGAACCCTTCATAATTTCTCTCGGTTTAAATTTATTTTTAATACTCCAAAATTTAGATATTTCGTGAGACGCTATTGATTTATTATAACATTCGTCGCAATTTTCTAAACAGAATTCTTGACTAGGGCAATATCTACACCAATTACCACCATTATTTATACCTGCAATAGATATATCAAATGTGTGGGTACATTTATCACAATCAAACCAATATTTTTTATTAGAACTTTTGAAGACTTGATTTGGGGTTTCTGTGTTTTTATCACTCCAAAATTTTGCTTTTTCATTTGATGCAAACGAATTGTTGAAACAATGACTACAAGTAGCATCATCACATAATAATTTACAAGGGACCGAACAATATGGACACCATCGCGGACCATCCGTTTTAGATATATTTGAAAGAATTGATGAGAAACTATGATTACATTTATCACAATCAAACCAATATTTTTTATTAGAACTTATGAAGACTTGATTTGGGGTTTCTGTGTTTTTATCACTCCAAAATTTTGCTTTTTCATTTGAAGCAAATGATTTATTAAAACATAATTTACATTCATTATTTTCACACAATTTACGATTTGAACAGAAATTACACCAACAACCCATACTTATGATTTGTGGAGATGTTTGAAATGTATGATTACATTTATCACAATCAAACAAATATTTTTTATGTGCGCCTTTACTTATTTGCCTGTGAGTTTCTATGTTTTTAACACTCCAAAATTTAGATTTTTCGTGTGATGCGAATGATTTATCAAAACACATTTTACAATCATCTTTTTCACATAATAATGTATTTGAACAATAACCACACCATTGTCCTTTTGTTATATTTGAAAGCATAGATATAAAATCATGGTTACAAACATTGCATTTAAACCAATATTGTTTTCCAGAAGATTTACATACCTGTCTTGCTAATAATTCATTTTTATCACTCCAATATTTAGATTTTTCATGAGAAGCAAATGATTTTTCGTAAGATATTTTACTATCGGTCATTAGTATTTTACTTATTATTAGTTTAAATATTTTATATATCAATTTTTTAATTATTAAATATTAATGCGTTAAACTATTTAAATATATAAAATTTAGTAATAATATAGAAATGAAAAAGTCAAAACCAAAAGTGAAAGAAAAGAAAAAAGAGGAAGAAAACTTCGATTATATGAAAACGAACAAGGACAATTTAAACAATATGGTGAAAGACCAAACGATTTTGCCAATTATTAATGATTTAGTAAATAGAACAAATAAAATCGTTATTCATGCATATCAATTTATTAAACTTTATTGCATATATCAATACGAAAATAATATACAATTTCCAGTAATAGATAAAGAATTTATAGGCGATGTTTTCAAGGTTTTAACTATTAGGAAATGTAATAAAGGTGGTTATACTGAAAACACTATTCCTGATAAATTAAAGGGTTTAATCAACTTTTATAAAACCCATTATGCTAATACTATTTCTAACAATGATACAATTTATTACGATAAATTAAGTTATGTTTTACCATATGAAGCAATTGATATGACAACGAATATCGATAATAACATTCAAGAACACTTCATAGACCATTTGAATAAATATGTAAATATTGTATTTAATATAAAAGAAAAATCTGCAAAAATAACCAAAGAAAATAAAGATAAAATTATTAGAAAAGAATTACATAAAAAATTATATGATGAAATTGGCAAAGTTAAGAAGGATTTAATTAATTTTACCGATTTTACAAGCGATGTAAAATATCATGCTTGGATTAGAGAACAAAAGAATAAATTATTCCCAAATAAAAATAGTTTTGTTAAAGATAGTATCCATTATGATTTGAAATCCAATACACAAGATTATCTAATTTCTATGTTTCATATTTCAAATGAATTGGAAAAATTAAATGATGCAAGAATTCAACGCGAAGAAAAACAAATACGATTGTTTAATGTACTACCATTACGCACCAATATAGTAGGTAAAAATATTTGTATTGATACTTGTGCATTAATTTCTAATTTTTTAGGTGATGAATCCACATCTACACATTTGAAAGATTATAAAAAAGAAAACAACCAATATGATTTATGGAATAGATTTTTCAAACTAAATAAAAGAGTATTCAAGAAGGGGTCAAAATATACATTTAGTTTTATGATTAGAACCGATGGTGTTTCTGGTTGTTCTTTATTTATAAGAACCGATACCGCTGGAAAACCATTAAATAAAACTAATAAAAATAAAAAATGTTGTGAAGAAGTTAATACTGATTATATTGAAAAAACAGAATTAACAGATGAATTGAAACTTATGAAAGTCGTTTGTGCAGATCCTAATTATAGCGATTTAATATATTGTGGTGCGAAAGATGACGATGGAAACTTACAAACATTTCGTTATACACAAAATCAAAGAAGATTAGAAACAAGATTAAAAAAATACAATAAAATTATGGATAAAATAAGCAAAGAAACGAAAATACAAGACCAGACAATTAAAGAAATAGAAACTACCTTATCAAATTATAATAGTAAAACATGTAATTATAATAAATTTATAGAATATTGTATTGAAAAGAATAACATAAATTATAAATTGTATAATCATTACGAACAACGATTATTTAGAAAACTCAAATTAAATAGATTTACAAATACGCAGAAAAGCGAATTGAAAATGGTAAAGAATTTTTCAAATAAATTTGGAAAACCAGAAAATACGATTTTTGTTATGGGTGATTATGATAAAGGAGATTACCATATGAAAGGATTGGAACCTGTTATTTGTAAGAAATTTAGAAGAATATTCAAGAATGCAAGATATAAAACATTTTTAGTAAATGAATTTAGAACTTCCAAATTGTGTAATTGTTGTCATAACGAATTGGAACATTTTTTAGAAAGACCAAGTCAAAAACCAAAATATAAGAAAGAAGAT
>Ga0214919_10002432_pt1 | contig 29352 bp, 33 predicted proteins | sample LL1503_MetaG_FD_177994 | JGI IMG/M metagenome (GOLD analysis project Ga0214919, IMG submission 177994) | Freshwater microbial communities from Lake Lanier, Atlanta, Georgia, United States - LL-1503 | ecosystem: Environmental > Aquatic > Freshwater > Lake | place: USA: Georgia | collected... | reverse complement strand
CCTGTAGAAAGCCACGATGAACTATGCAGGCAACGGGCTCAGGAACTTCGCGACACTTACAAATATCTTAGATTATGGTTCAGTGGTGGGTCAGACAGCCAGACTGCATTGAATAGTTTTGTCAATAACAATATATACCTTGATGAGATTGTGGTGGTAGAGTACCCTGACGGGGATAATGCAAACGATCCTACCTCTACTACTAGACGAGAGACCGAGATAGTGTCAATGCCTGCTTTAAAAAAGATTGCGCATCTCATCCCCAACACCAAGATCACAGTACTGAAAGCATTGGCCAAGGATGCGGCTGAATGGTTCAACGGCAGTGATGATCCTGCAACAATGTCTGGGTTTGACTCCGTTGATGGTAACTTGGCTTACTCTATCGATCAGACTTGGGCGTTTTGTAAAATTAATCAACAAGTGGATATAGAAGATCACTGCGACATCAGTGGCGGTAGCAAGGTCAAACTTTTTAAAAATCAAGACCGTTGGTATTTCTATTTTGTTGATTGTGCCATCCCAGACATGCATAACTCAAGCAGATATGAGGATTTTTTCATCAGTCGAACCATTCCCAAGTTGTATCTAAAGACTGTGTATTTGCTGAAAAATTATTTTATTGTCCAAGGATACAGTGACAGCATGATCAATGACATCACCAGCATGGTCAATTTTCAACGACATTACAACACAGGCATGGGCAGAGCCTGGGTTCCAGACCTAGCAACATTCAAACTATTTAATGTGAGCCATAATCCATTTCTTTACAAGACTACCTTGTTGTCAGGCTGGAACTCTGAATTTTTTTACAAGAATACCATCAACACACCCGAGGGACAGACATGGAAGAAAAACTATGATCATACCATACGAGCTATGATGGCTATCTCAGATGATCAATGGAATGTGGATAAACTAGGCAACATAGTTCCTATGTTTGGCCGCAAGGGGCATCTAAGCAAATTCTATTGTCTCAATGACGGCTTGGCCTATGACTCGACCCAGGCAAGACAATCAGTAAAATTACAAATTGGACTCTAGTCTTTAAGAGACTCGGTGAGCACTCGAAAACCTGTGCCACTTTGCAACACACAGGCCATCTTGCGATCGTATTGCACCACGGTCCAAGTCAAGGTCTTGGTATTGACCAACACCGTGGTCTGAGTGCCTGTTTCAGGATCTGTGCCAGACCACACAGGCTTTTCTTCTGCAGTCTTGGTCAATGCTGTGATCACAAATTGGGTTTCCCCGCAGGTGAATCTGCGCTCGTACTCGTGCAGTTGGGCATGAGCAACAGACGCTGCCAGGCAAAAAAGTGTGGGAAATATGCGATTCATGTTACAGATACTTATGGAAACTTGAAGAAAATACCAACTCAAAGTTGCAGGTTTTTGTGGCAAAAAAGCAACTTTTTGTGTGAAAAATCGGTTGATCAATAATGCCCAAACTGCTATAATATGGGCATGTTCAGCAAAAAGGAGTTCCAAATGGATATCAAGGCAATCAACACCGCGATCATCACTGGTTCGTTCACTAACGAGCAACTGACATCAATCATTGATGCTGTGAAATATGCTCGTGCCCAACTTCGTGCAACCAAGATCCGCACCTTCACTAAAGGTGACAATGTGAGTTTTGTTAGCACCAAGCATGGTCGGACCATTCGTGGTGTGGTTGATAAGATCGCTATCAAGTATGTCACAGTTCGGACCACCGAAGCTCTGTGGAAAGTGCCTGCCAACATGCTGGAAGCCGCGTAAGCGGTTGACCAGAAACGACCCTCGTGCTATAATACACACATCGCAACAAGGAGCAGAGATGACAGCATTGCAAGCATACGTCAGCCGTAAAAACAAGTGGAACGCCGTTTTCCGCGGCGAGCAGTTTGAACTGGAAACCGCACAAGGTCGTCAGCGTGTGGCACAAAGTCTGGATGCAGACTTGAGCCCTGAGAATCTCACCTGCGATGGCGAACTACCCCGTGCAGAGGTTGCTCGTCGCCACAAAGAATTGACAGCGGCTGCACTGGAATTGAACAAGTTGGATCCTGTGGCTGCAAAGGCCATCTATGAACTTTACACTGGAGAATAACATGAACCAAATCACCTCAGCCGTTGGCGCATTCATCGTCGTAGTCGTAAGCGGCTTGTTCATATCCTTCCTGCTGGCTTGGCCTGTGATGGAACTGTGGAATGGATGCTTTGTGCCCGCAGTAGATGGTGTCAAACCAATTGGTTGGCTACAGGCTTGGGGACTCCAGTTCCTGGTCAATATGCTGTTCAAATTCCGTATCGTCAAGAAGGACTGATATGGAAAACGAAAAAGACATGGCAGACTGCCAGGAGCAAGTGTTGGATCAGGCGTTTGCGGCCTACAAGGCCGGCAGTATGGACCAGGCACATGCTTTGTTTGGGTCAGTGGCCAACGACATGATGGCATCACGCTATGCCCTACTCGAACGCATGGGCCTGTTTGATGAAGACGATCAGACCAACAAGGACTAGCAGACACAAAGTAGTTGACTGAAAATTCAAGTTCAGCTACAATACACACATCGCAACAAAGAAAGGTAATTTTATGGCAGCAGTTTCAGACGCACGTACGGTGACTTCCACACAGGCTCGCAAGAGTCTGCTCAAGGCGTTCAAAGTTCAACGTCCTTTATTCTTGTGGGGGCCTCCCGGTATTGGCAAGAGCGAATTGGTAGAAGGTATCACCAACGAACTTGGCGGTCTTATGATCGACTTGCGCCTGGGGCAGATGGAACCCACTGACATCCGTGGTATTCCGTTCTACAACAAAGACATTGGCAAGATGGATTGGGCACCTCCTGTAGAACTGCCCGACGAAGAAACTGCCAGCCAGTACCCTATCGTGGTGCTGTTCCTGGATGAACTGAACTCTGCGGCTCCCAGTGTGCAGTCAGCGGCTTATCAGCTGATCTTGAACCGTCGCATTGGCAAGTATGTGTTGCCTAAGAATGTTGTGATGGTTGCCGCAGGTAACCGCGAAAGCGACAAGGGTGTGACATATCGCATGCCTACTCCGCTAGCAAATCGTTTCATCCACCAAGAGATGAAAGTGGATTTTGCCAGCTACCAAAATTGGGCAGTGATGAATGGCATCCACAAAGACGTGGTAGGTTACTTGAGCTTTGCCAAGCAAGACCTCTACGACTTTGACGCCAAAAGCGCCAGCCGTGCATTCGCTACTCCGCGCAGTTGGACCTTTGTGAGCCAGCTGTTGGACGACGAAGACAGCGATGACGACACATTGACCAACTTGATCGCAGGTACGGTTGGTGAAGGTCTTGCAGTGAAGTTCATGGCGCACCGCAAGGTTGCTGGACGCATGCCCAAGCCCGAAGACATCTTGTCAGGCAAGGTCAAGGACTTGAATGTCAAAGAAGTCAGTGCCATGTACAGCCTGGTTATCTCCATGTGCTACGAGCTCAAGGATGCCAAGGACACCGTGGATCAGAAGAAGTTCCATGAAATGGCTGACAACTTCCTCAGCTACATGATGACCAATTTTGAGACTGAGCTGACTGTGATGGGTGCTCGTATTGCACTTACCACATACGACTTGCCATTCTTGCCTACCAAGATGAAGCATTTCGACGAGTTCCACAAGCGATTTGGCAAGTACATCTTGCAAGGTCAGAACTAACATGGAGCGGGGACTACGGTCCCCGTTTTTGTATGCACTATCAAGTCACCAAACTGGATAAACGTCACTCGCACCACGAACGATTCGTGTATATGATTGAGTTCTCCAAACGGGCCGGGCCTGTGGGAGCACGGACCGGAGTAGCCACTCCCGGCACTGGCGCCTTGGACTTTGATCATGCTCGACGTTGGTTTAGCGAGCTGTATGGGCGCAGCCAAGAAGCAGACCTCCAACTCAAGATAGATACAGAAGCTCAGTGGGGCAATCGTGAATCAACCACAAACTCGCATTGGGCGTATCATACCGAATTCCGAGATTATCGTATCTATGCTAACGAGCCCGAGACAGCCTGGTTCAAGTTGAAGTTTCCCAATCAGCCATGACCCAAGGCATTGTGATCAAACGCAATCTCATTATCTTTGACAGCGAAAAACTTTGGGAACCCATCCGACAAAAGATCCTGGCAGAGTATGGTCCCAGTCACATGATCAGTTGGGTGATGAAACGCGAACTGGGATTCACTGTGCGAGTTCATCAGCACTGGATTACCATCAACAAGAACGTTTGGGGAGAGGATATCACACCTCGTAAGCATTGTCAAAATCAAGTGCATCTGGATTTCTTCAATGATGCAACACAGAGTTGGTTTCAACTTAAATATCTTTAAGAGATTGACCAATAATTCTGATCGTGCTATAATACACACATGAACAACAAAGGAGTCCTTGTGCAATTTTTCAATCCGCAAATTCTGCATGCCAAAACAGCTGGTACTACCAACAACAAAAAAGAATCCGACAAGTACAAGAATCTCATTGGGCCCACTGACCCCAAACTGGACAACGAAGTACGCGAGAAGCTGATCACTGCTCGTGTGGGACTATTGCTCAAGGCCAGCTTCTTTGGCAACCTTGCCACTCGCTTGAAGCTGGTCAATGCAGATGAATGGTGCGGTACAGCCGCAACAGACGGTCGTAATTTCTATTACAACTCTCGCTTCATCAAGATGTTGAAGACCAAGGAGATTGAGTTCTTGTTTGGTCACGAGGTATTGCATTGTGTTTATGATCACTTTGGACGTCGCGGCGAACGCGATCCGCAGATCTGGAACATCGCCAATGACTTCTGCGTGAATGCAGATTTGGTCAAACACAAAGTGGGCGAGCTGATCACCACAGTGCCTGCATTGTACGATGTCAAGTACGATGGCATGAGCTCTGAAGAAGTGTATGACGACTTGATGAAGAACGCCAAGAAAATCAGTCTGGGTGACCTCATCGACGAGATGATCGACGAGCACTTGGACGGTGAAGGTGATGGCGATGGTGGCGACGGCGACGATGATGGCGACGGCTCAGGTGGAGAAGAAATAGATGGCAGCGGCAAAGGCAAAGGTCGTCCCAAGCTGAGCGAAGAAGAACGCAGAGCCATCCGCGACGAAATCAAGGAAGCCATGTTGGCTGCGGCTGCTACCGTGGATGGCGCTGGCAACATTCCAATGGGCGTCAAGCGTCTAATCCAAGACCTCACTGAGCCCAAGATGAACTGGCGTGAGCTGTTGCGCATGCAACTGGAGAGCACTATCAAGAGTGACTACACCTGGATGCGCGCCAGCCGCAAGGGTTGGCACATGGACGCGGTCATGCCTGGCATGAAGCTGGATCCCATGATTGATATCGCAGTGGCCTTGGACGCTTCGGGTTCGATCAGTCCCAGCATGCTGCAAGACTTCTTGAGCGAAGTGCAAGGTATCATGGAATCGTTCCCTGCATATCGAATCCATGTGGTGACGTTTGATACTGAGTGCTACAATCCTGCGCAGTACGATTCGGACAACTTGGATACCATCTGCGACTACGAAGTACAAGGTGGTGGCGGTACTGACTTTGATGCGGTGTTCCGATACCTCAAGCAAGAGGAAATCGAGCCCAAGCGCCTGGTGGTATTCACAGACGGCTACCCTTGCGGCAGCTGGGGTGACGAGAACTATGCAGACACCGTTTGGATCTTGCATGGTACCACTACCATTGTTCCGCCCTGGGGTCAGTTTGCTTACTACGAGGAAGAAAAGAACTAACGCCAGCAGGTTTGCCAAAATGCCCTGAGAAATTTATCTCAGGGCATTTTCTTTTGTAAATATCTACATGAACGACAACCAACTAACCATTGCTGATCTAGCTTCAATCAAAGTCATACTGGACACGGTGATCAATCGCGGCGCCATACGCGGCAACGAAATGACACTGGTGGGCGGTATCTATGACAAACTCACTGCCTTTCTGGCAGTATCCACTGCTCCTGTTCCCGAGCAACCAAATCCACAAGGAGAGCCTCATGCTTAAACATATCGGACGCCACGGTGATCGCAAGGTCGCCATACTATTTAGAGAAGTGCCAAATGAAGAGCACATGTGCCTTGTGGTGTATCCAGACACCTTGCCCACACACATCCACAACAGCATCATGGTCACACTGGAAAGCCCGGCTGGACAAGCAGCTACTCAGTTGAGTGAAGTGTTGCATCGCAACCTGTTGCCCGATGGTCGCCCGCAGTTGGAAGCCTTGCACAAAGAAGGCATGATCAAGAAAGTGCCCACCAGCCAGATCATCGTTACACCAACTGCTGCCAGTTCGGTCAAGCTGGACGAGATGAACAAGATCATCCGTGAGATGGAATCCGGTGATGCTGCTCTCAAACGTCTGCAAGAGATCGACAAGAACACTGGCTTCGTGGATCCTGCACAGAAGCGCAAGGCCGAAGCTGAGTACAAGCGCAGCCAAGAACGTGCGCAACAGAACACAGCCACACCACCTGTGGCTCCACTCATGGCCAGTGCTGATGGTGCCCTGGATGACAAGTCCTTGGCTCACAACATGCTGGCACAGGCCAAGCGCATGGAGATCGAAGCCAAGAGCATGATCAACGAAGCTGCTCGCATGAAGAAAGATGCACAGAAGATGTATCCTGGTGTGAAGATTGGCAACGACGAAATGGTCATCACACAACCTGCGGCTGCACCTGTTGCACCTAAAAAAGGTCGCCCTAGCAAAGCCAAGCCAGTAACGTCAGATGCCGTTCAGTGATGAGTTCCTAGACCGATGGGAACATATTATCAATGAAGTGTCCATGACCGAGGTGCCACTTGAGTGTATCAAGAAGGTCGTGATTAAAATAGATGGTCGCAAACAGCGTACCATCAACTTGCAAACACTACGGCGCCAGGGGCTGGACACAGACGAAATTGAAATCGTTCTCAACCGCACATTGACTGAACTGGGTGACACGGTACGTGATGTTGATTTTGTTGTCGATGTCAGTGCTGTGGCCAACATGGTCCAGCCAGAAACAGATAAGCTATTAAAAGATCTATGAATGTTAAATTACTCAGTCACTCACAACCAACTGCGGAGTTCGCAGAACTGGGCATCGATGATGCACAGGAGCTCATCGCTTACTGCGCCCGTGTCAGCAATCCCTCCAATCAGCTCAATACCGAAACTTCAGAGAAACTCATCAGATACTTGGTCAAACACCAACACTGGAGTCCCCTTGAAATGGTCTCAGCCTGTTTGGAAATCACCACAACCCGAGACATCGCTCGGCAAATACTCCGTCACAGAAGTTTCTCATTCCAAGAGTTCAGCCAACGCTACGCTGACCCAACGAAAGATCTCAGTTTCGTACGGCGGGCTGCTAGACTTCAAGACACCAAAAATAGACAAAACAGCATAGAGACTGACAACGAAGATCTTGAGTTGTGGTGGGATAGTGCGCAACAAGATGTGATCGATCTTGCAAAGAAGCACTATACCCGTGCCATAGAACTGGGCATTGCCAAAGAACAAGCCCGGGCTATCTTGCCCGAAGGCAACACGGTCAGCAAGTTATACATGAATGGTACCCTGAGATCATGGATCCACTTCATTGAGCTGCGCAGTGCCAACGGCACACAGAAGGAACATCAAGAAGTTGCTGTGACCTGTGCGCAGGTAATCTCCCAAATTTTTCCGATGGCCTCAGACTTGGTTACACAGTGACATCTATTATGTTGTTACTAAATAAAAAGCATGACTGATAAAAAAATACTTTGTATAGGCAACGAAACTGAACAAAGTGATCATATTGTAACAACCATAGCAACAAATGAACATGCTACAAATCATGGATTGATTTCGTCACATGATTTCGTCCCAATTCTTACTGGTTATTATCATACCAGCCTAGCAGACATACCAGCAGGGGCCATCGCTCAACAACTAGCTAAAAAATTTGATCAAATCATAATGCTTGATCAAGATGTGGATCAATATCCACATTTCAAATCTTTCGTGAACACTTTCAGACTCATGATTGAATTGGAAAAAAAACAGTTTGATGTAAAATTCAGAGACAATACCTGCAACAAGAATATCATCTATTGGTACAATCTATTACATACCAACAAGAGCATATGTGTGTATCCATTTATTGGATTACAAAATGATTTTGGTGGAGTCAATCTATGTCAAAAAAATATAAAACAAATAACTACCTTGGAATCAATTGTAGATTGGCAAACTGCTCCGGGATTTACATCTATTAGAAATAACATGTTGGATGGAATAACCATGCCCGACAACTGCAATGCGTGTTATGAAAGAGAAGAACACAATGGAGAATCAGCGAGACAATTTGAATCACTAGAATGGTTCATAAGATTAAAATTAACAAAACTAGAAGATTTAAAAAAAATTACACATCCTGTTTATATTGAAGTTCGCCCAAATAATAAATGCAATATCATGTGTCGCATGTGCAATGATAAATCAAGTGACCTAATTGCAAAGGAAAATAAGAAATTTGGTTTTCCAATACGACTGGATCTTCCGCCTATGCAAGGTAATATACCCTACGAAAAAATCGACTTCAATACATTGCAACGTATCCATTGGTCCGGCGGAGAGGCCACTGTTCAACCTGAATTTTATGCGTTTTTAAGAAAATGTATCAAAGAGAAACATGTCAATTTTGATTTATCCATTGGCACCAATGGAAAGAAAATCAGTGATACACTAATGGGCCTACTGTCAGAATTTCCAATGGTGACTTTTAGTGTGAGCTTTGATGGATATAAAAAAGTAAATGACTATATCAGATGGGGTACAGAGTTTGATGCTCTTAGAGAGAACTGCTATCGTATATTGAGAAGCGGTTACACTTTGGCATTTCAGACCGTGTTCAGTATGTATAATGCCACTCGTATCCACGAAGTTTATGAATTTTATGACCGAGAATTTCCGGCGCAAAATGCATTGGTACAACCAGCCAGTGACATAGATGCCTATCTTGGGCCATGGCACAACCCATTAAAACAACAGGTATTAGAATCCATGTACCGTTGCAGGGAAACAAAAGTTTATTACAACTGTGGAAGAAATACCAATAATCTAGTAGATGAGGTAATAAGCCGCCACGAACAATATGATCACGACAAGTCTATATTAAAACAATTTTTCGAATACAATGATAACTTAGATCGTGCTCGAAAAAGCAGGCTCGTTGATTACATTCCTGAGTTAGAGCAGGCTAGAAAATATTGTTAGCCTATTAGGTTACAAAATCATAATTTGTGTGCTACACTAGCATATGGCCAAGCTACTGAGAGATCTCGACCGAGAAAGAGAATACAACCAACACGCCAAAGGCCCGGAACACATGATCATCAATGGTCAGGTAGTGAAAGTCTCGGACATGGTTGTGCATAGATTCCGCATGGGAGATGTGGAAGATCCTGTGCTGTATGCTGCTCAACCTATACATTGGTGGCAACAAACCGAAGCAGGTAAATTCGTGATGGAATGTGCTTTGGAGACTCCTTGGTGGGTGCGGCACATGGATCCATATGACTATGGATATCAGTTTGCCATCGTGGCCCGTATGAAAGAATCCGATCAAACTTTTTACACATTAAAGTATGTTAGCACCAAAAGTTGAATTCTTAGACGAACGAGACGCAGTTCCGCGTCCCGCTGTGAAGAAACAGATCTGGAACGGCACAGAATTTGTCACGATGTATCAGCATAGACTGGAAGGACCCCTCAGTGATGAAGTGTATGAGTGGTTAAAAAAAACTTACGGGCCTCCCGGACAATTTGTAAATGGTTGTTATTGGGCATGGGTGTGGGGCAAATATACTGTGATGGACGAAAAGGTGTATATGTTTTACAAACTGAAATGGGAGGGAAGATGAAAATACTGGTCACAGGCGGACTTGGCCTGATTGGACACAATGTGGTCATGCGATTACAAGATCAAGGCCATACAGCGAGCGTGATTGATAATCGCACCACCTACGGAATGATCCCACAGGCAGAACTTGACTACTTGATGGCAGAGAGACTGAAGAAGATCCGGCTATCACCATCGCACTTGTATAATCGAGACATCTGCGACCGAGACTCCATCGATGATATATTCGAGATTGAACAGCCTGAGGTCGTGATCCACATGGCATCATTTCCCAGGCAGAAAGTTGTCAACGCTGACCCTGCATGGGGGTCCCGTGTGATGATGGAAGGATTGATCAATGTGCTCGAGAGTGCCAAAAAACACCATGTGAAACGGGTTGTGTATATTTCCAGTTCGATGGTGTATGGTGACTTTGTAGATGATGTCACTGAAGACGCTGTATGTAGGCCACAAGGCCAATACGGCATTATGAAACTTGCAGGAGAAAACCTTGTTAAAGACTATACTCGCCGTGGTTGTTTTGATCATGTTATTATTCGCCCCAGTGCTGTTTATGGGCCGCTCGATGTGGAAGACAGAGTCGTCTCCAAATTCATGCTCACAGCAATGCGCGGCGGAGTGCTCAAAGTTAATGGATCCAGTGAAACACTAGACTTCACTTATGTGGATGACGCTGCTGATGGTATCGTGGCTGCTGCTACGACATTTGTGGGTGAGTGCCGAACATTCAATATCACAAAAAGCCACAGCGTGAGTCTGTTACAGGCTGCTGGCATGATTATCGAGCTTGTTGGCAAGGGTTCGATCGAACTACGCGCCAAGGACGCAGACTTTCCGTCACGCGGTGCGTTGAACATAGATCGTGCCAGGGCTGTGTTGAAGTATGATCCCCGGGTCGATGTAGCACAAGGATTTGAGAATTACTATGCCTGGTTTAAAAATAGCCTTTACTGGGCTCCCAAGACAATATAACAATCTCCGCGAGGAGATCCTGGATGTGACCGATGCAGTATTGCGGTCCGGCAACCTCATGAGTGGCAACTATACCGCTGAGTTTGAATCATGGTTGGCACAAAAGAATCAGTCCAATCATGCCATAACTTGCCACTCGGGCACACAGGCCCTGGAGATCATTGCCAGATACTATGCTGACCCATACGACACTGGTCGGCGAGTGTTAATTCCGGCAATGACTTATCCTGCCACAGCCAATGCATTCATCACAGCCGGATGGACAGTGGATATTGCGGATGTTGATTACCATGGCATCATGGATTCAGGAAAAGTGCCCTATCCAAACAACTATGACGCTGTGTGCCTGGTAGGATTGTATGGTGCATCCATACATCGTGATAAGAAGTTTTGGAACAAACATTTTTGGGCCGTGATCGAAGATGGTGCCCAACATTGGCTGTCAAACAACTGCCGACGCTTTGGAAATGCCACTGCTATCAGTTTTGATCCCACGAAGAATCTGCCCAACTACGGCAATGGTGGTGCCATAGTCACTGATGATCAATCATTGCTGGACTTTGCCCGAGACTACACAAACAATGGCAAGGCTTCAAAACATGCCACAGCAGGCAGCAATAGTCGCATGAGTGAAGTTGATTGTGCCCAGATGATGGTCAAGACACGCTACATCGATGCATGGCAACTGCGTAGAAAACAGATAGCCGCAGACTGGTGGTATCGACTTGCAGATGACGCACGAGTGCGATGCTTGATCGACTATACCAACTTTGACAAACATAGCTTCCACAAGTTTGTGATTGATGTTGATGACCGCGATCTGTTACAGCAGAAACTGGCTGAACGAGGCATTGAAACAAAGATACACTATCGTGATCCCTTGCATGAACTGCCTGCTTATCAACATCTCCAAGGACCCAACATGTTGAGTCCAGCAAGTAGTCTAGCACGCCGTTGCTTGTCATTGCCAATGTACCCCGAACTCACTGACTCGGAAGTAGAGTACATCATTGATTCGTTGTTAGACTGCGTTTGAAGAACGCATAACTAGACAACCAAGACCACTCGTAACTTTTCTTTAGTTGGTCAAAGTCTCCACCAACTTCATCGTAATACTCCAACGCATCTTCAGCACCGGCCACACTCATGTGGCTGTACGCACTTTCAGTTGATTTCAACCATTGTGTGATGCGGTATTCGTTCTCCACATCAGGCAGACTGGCTCGTAACTTCAATACTTCTCTGAATGCTGTGCGCCAAGTGCTCCACTCTGAAGTGTTGTATCGAGCTATGCCACTCAAGATAGGAACCACTTCATGTGGTGAGTCTAGTGTGAAGTCTAATCCCACACCGGGATTGTCTAATACCAACTGACGATTGTAGGCGATCATGGCCTGATGCCCATATACCAACCCATTGCAGGGATTCCGGGCATGGAAGATGTAATGCTTGGCCTGTTGCATGCGATCAGGTTGCCACGACCAATCAAAATCAACATCCACTTCCAGCTTGGCAAACACAGCAAAGAACCATGGCGTGGTACTGGCTTCAGCTGCGGCGTGATATGCTGCTGCACGACCATTGATGTTGCTTACTTCTACCAGTCGATTTTGTTTTGCACCAGGTGAGATGCTCAACCGTTTGAAATTCTGTACAGCATTGGGCTCGCCATTCTGTATGAACACGATATCCAGCCGCTGATCCTGTAGCATGTGATGTGTCTTGTCTATGTAAGGATAATCGTATAGTTGTGTCTTGATGTAAGGTATGGCTGTTTTAGGAACTACCACACTAGATGCACCCGGGTTTAACGGAACTATGGTCTTGGTCTGTTCTCTCCACAATGACACTGTGACCAAGTTTCTGCTCATGTAGGTTGAATGGGTGAATACTGCTAATGGGCCAGCAAAGTCACTGGCTCGTATCACATCCACATGGCTGTCTTGATCGTGTTGCACTATGGGCATGGGTCGTCGAGGCACCGGAGTTGGCACAAAGTTTAGATCATACCATTCCAGCAATACTTTGCGTTCTGCTGCCTCAGCAAAGGTGGGCACATGCATGAAGAATGTGTCACCAAACTTTTGTTCATCGCTGGCAAACACATGCAACATGGTGCTCTGCCATTGCTCAGGATGCCAAGAGAAATCAAAGTCAGTGTAATCGCAGATGCTAGAACACACCCACACATATTCGTGTTCTGAGCCTATGCTTTTGGCCAGACGTATCAAGGTGTCTCTGTAGTTGTCAAAGTATCTTATGCGCCGTGTGACGCCAGGTATCTGCCCTGCGTTACCATCTAGGTGATCTATCTCATAGATGGCTGTGGCATTGCCCACGGTGCGTATTTTTAATTCAGCCAGGTACTTGACTTCTGTGGCACCAGGCATGGTATAAACAGGACCGCCGGTCTTTTGATGCTGTGTAGCAAACTGATAGATGTATGGCGGCTCTCCAGGATCAGGTACCCAACTGAAATCTACATCTTCAATATCGGGAGGCACGGTCCAGCGTGACTGATCGGGCAGCAATTGAGCTCTGGGCCAAGTCATGTATTTGCGTTGAGTGGCGCCCGGCACATGATATTCTACGGTGGGCATCTTTTCTGCGGGCCACCACTGATTGCCAAACACATAGATCAGTGGCGGATCACCCGGATCCGGCACCCAGCTATAGTCCCATTCACAATCCACTAAAACATGCCAAGACACACCAGGCTTTGAAGGTAACACAGCCCGAGGAGTGTCCATGTACTTGCGATCAACTGCACCTGGCACTGAGTATTCCACGGTGGGCATGATGTTGGCTGGATACCATTGATTGCCAAACACATAGATGTAAGGTGGATCATGTGGGTGCGGTGCCCAGGTACAATCAAACTCTGCATCAGTCAGCAGGTTGAAACAATCCGGGCGACTTTGGTTTGGGACAATCCGGCTGTGGAAATGATATTTTATTTCACCGGCGGCGGGCACAAGATAAGTGCCCGAGTATTCCTGATGTTGGCTGGGCCATACATGTGTGTATTCGCTTTGCCATGGCACCGGCTCATAATCAAAATCAAAGTCGCTGTAGTCGGCTAAGTATGAGATCCACCAAAAGTATCTGGTCCGGCATAGTTGTTGTGCATGTTCAAGGTCTCGGGCCCGACATTCATGTGCAAACCGATTTGGTCGTGGTCCGGAATAGAATACATCAAACATGATTAGAATCGACGAAATTTATAACAATACCTTCTGGCCATGGATCCGCAAGCATTGCCCTGGGGTTCGAATGTTTGTGTGCGACCCATTTGGGCGCAGTGACCCAGACAGTGTGATCAATTATGGAAGAGATGATATACAAGAGTACAATTATATATTCTTTTTTGATCAAGAGCCAATACATTTGGACATACACATGGACACTTTTTTAAAAGTACATGCTTACAATTTGGATATAACTCACAATCGCAGCAACACATACCGTATTCGTGAAGCAGGATATCTATTGACCAGCGAGTACAACAGTGAGAATGTTGAACAAGTATGTGCTAAGTTCAAGTGGAATTATGCATATTATTTTTTTCATGGGTGGGCTTCTTTAGATTGGTATCGTGGGTATGACAAAACATTTTTGATCACGCCATTTACACAACGTACCATAACCAAAACATTTATTGCTCCTAACCGAATTGTGGCTGGCAAACGACGACATAGATTGGAGATGCTGTATCATATATTCAAGAACAAGATGACTCACAATCATATCAGTTGTCCTACCACATGCCCTGCAGAGAACATCAGCATATATGATGCCATCAAGCCGCTGGCAGCAAAGTATCCCGATATCGAATCGGTATTTGCCAATCAGACCTTGCCTATCAATTTCTCCAACGAAACTGGGCATCCCATGCACTCTTGTTGGTTAAGTTTGTTTGACGAGTCTGCAGAGAGTCTGTTGTATCTAGTCACAGAGACTGTGGCCACTGGTCGCAGGTGGCATCTCACAGAGAAAACATTCAAACCCATAGCACTGGGAATGCCGTTTGTTATAGTAGGAACCCGAGGCAGTTTGGCCTATCTCCGCAACTATGGATTTCAAACATTTGGTGACATATGGGATGAAAGTTACGATGATGCCGATGATGATATTCGCATAGAAAAAATTTCCAAACTGCTTAAAGATCTAGACAGTCTATCCACATTCGAAAAGCAAAAGCTGTTTGAATCTGCGCACAGCGTGATTGAACACAATTGGAATCATTTTTATAATGGTGGATTTGAGGCTGTGTTGTGGGACGAGATTCAGGAGATGCTGAATGGAATTAAACTTATTTGCGCAAACGACCATTAACGGCAAAATTTATCCTGCACTGGCAGAGTGGCAAGCGCGACCTTACACTGCTGAATGGCGGAAATTTGGCGAGCATTATCCTTACACCATACCCCTGCGCATCCAGGAATATTGCGATCACCACGGTGTAAAAATAAACATCTACACCGCGAACGATCAGTTGCCGCCTAACACTTACTATCCAATTGCCTTGGGATTTTTTGATTTTTCCATTGACTATTTTTGTTTGATGTCGGCAGAAATCCGTAAAAAGTTGCGCCAAGAACAACTACAAGTTCTTTTCTGCTACCATGAAGGTGATAACCCAGAACGTATCAAACAGCGATTAGATCAGTTGGCCCAAGATCATTTGATGCCACCTAACTGTTATAGATTCATCAGTGCTAATACTGCTGCTTCTACCATTCCAGGATTTGTTTATTTTACTGATTTTGAATTATGGTACTATCAACGCAATTCCAACGTACCAGCTGCAACTATACATAACAACCAACGACGCTGTGAATTTACCATTCTAAACAGATTGCATAAATCCTGGAGAGCTGCTGCTATGTCTGACTTACATCACCAAGGTGTGCTGAACAGTTCTTATTGGAGTTACTGCGAATCTGGAGAGTTCCTAGATGAAGAATGCCCTATTGAGATTGATCGTATTGTTGGGTTGCGATCCAACATCACAGAATTTTTAAAAGCAGCACCTTATTTCAGCGACACATTGACCAACGATGAACGCAACAATCACAGTGTGCTAGAGCCAAAGTACCACACTGACAGTTATTGTAATATTGTGATGGAAACACATTTTGATGCAGATCAAAGCGGTGGTACATTCTTGACTGAAAAAACATTCAAGCCGATCAAGCACGGGCAGATGTTTTTTATAGCTGGCCCTGCCGGCAGCTTACAATTATTGCGTGATCTAGGATATCGAGTATTTGACTCGGTTTTAGATAACAGATACGATTTAGAAACTGATCATACACAACGATGGATCTATTTGACAAGATCAATTCAATCCGCTCGGGCGCGTCTGCCTGAATTATTTGAACAATGCCTTGATGACATAACACACAACCAACAGTTATTTTGTGCCAAAAAGACCAATAGATTAAATACTTTGCTCACACAACTTTATGAACACTATTAATTCCTACACCAGCTGGCAACCACTTGAAGAAGTGATTGTGGGGCGTGCCTACACTCCAGACTATTTTGAGTTTATTGAAAACGCCCAAGTGCGAAATCAATTGCAACAGATATTAGTTGAGACCGAGGAAGATCTCACTGAGTTACAAAAAACCATTGAACAATTTGGTGCTCGAGTGCGCAGGCCCGATCTTCCAAACAAAAACAGTTTCATACAACATCAGATCAGTGGAGGTGGCGCTCCATTGCCTCCACTTACGCCAAGAGATTGGCAGATCACACTAGGCGACAAGTTACTTCGTGTTTTACCAATACAAGAACTGGATAGTCTATGCAAAGAGTATGAAGCTGCACAGCCTGGCAGCGTGATCAACCCACACGGTAAAAACTGGGATCCGGACTGCATACTCAATCAAGCGTCAGCATCGTGCATTGTGCGTGTGGGCAGAGATGTGTTCTTTGACAACAGTGATTTCTTGCGTCCTGAACAATCACAGTGGATCTATGAAAATGTACTGGGTCCTGAATATCGTATTCACGAAGCTGTGACAGATGGGCACGGCGATGCTGTGTTTGCCATACTCAAGCCCGGTGTGTTGTTGAGCAGCAAACATGATGTGAATTTGAACCTGGCCGCAGACTTTCCTGGATGGGATGTGTGCAAGATATGGGACAGCTCAATCTGGGCTGCCATGGAAGTAGGCAAGTTCAAATACGAACAATCACCAGGTGCATGGTATGTGCAGGGACAGACACCCACTCCGGAATTCACTGAATTTGTGAATACCTATCTAACCAAATGGACCGGCTTTGTGGCCGAGACAGTGTTTGATGTGAATTGTCTTGTGCTGGATGAAAGCCATGTGATCTTCAGTGCTTACAACAAAGAAGTGTTTGACTACTGTCGCAAGCACCGTATTGAACCCATCATCAGTGAACTGCGTCATTCATACTTCTGGGATGGCGGTATCAGTTGCTGCACACAAGACATACGCCGTCGTGGTGGCCTGGAAACATACCTATGAAAATTAGATCAACTCCTAGAGCATTTGATGTTGTTAATAATCTTGGATACAAAAATCTTGTAGTAGGTGGGTGTAGTTTTACCTACAACATCAGTGATACTGATTCGTCATCTTGGCCATATTATACAAGAGACAAATGTGGATTTGATCAAGTTTATGATTGTTCTGTGGAAGCTGCTGGTAATTATCAAATTTTGACCAGTGTGATGTATACTTTGGAGGAACAGGACCTGGATCCATTAAACACCATGATCATAGTGATGTGGAGTGGTTACAATAGAGACAGCAAAATTGTCTCCGACTATGTTAAGTCAAACTCGGGACCTATTTACAATTACACTGATCAAGTTTTTTCAGTGGCCACTACAGGGCAAAATCATCAAAAAAATCAACAAAGCCAGGCACTAGAAAATTATATCTATGTCACCGCACTTTACAATTATTTGAAAAATCAAAGGTACCAATTTGTATTTTTAGATTTTGTTGATCCAAAAATACCCAATAGAGGTAACACATTTGACATAACAGAATTTTTGCCTAAAAAACTAAAGAAAAAGTTTTCAAAAATGTTTAGCAATATTGAAAACTTTTATACCTATTGTGTAAAACATGATTTGTTGCAACAAGACGATTTTCATCCCACCATGCAGGGGCATTTAGAATGGACTCACAATGTTCTTGTGCCAGCATTGCCTGCCAATCCCAAAGTTACTAGCTGAAAACTCGTACACCATATCGTGTTTCAAAACGATCAGCATCCGCTCGATCGTTGACCATGGGCTCACCACGTATGTTTAGACTGGTGTTTAGCAACATAGGGCACTTGGTCATGAAATACCATTTTTCCAACAGCTCACGTATGCCCGATCCGTCCTTGGGCACAGTCTGCACTCTGCTGGTACCATCCACATGCACTATGGCCGGAAACTGATCTGGGTTCTTGCATGCAGCTATGGTTTGCATGTAGCGACTGGTATCGAATCCGTAAGGCATTTCAAAATAATCATTTGCAAACTCCTCCAAGATCACAGGTGCAAATGGTCGGAACTTTTGTCGCCGTTTGATTTCATTCACTCGGTTCTTGATAGAATATCCTCTGGGATCTGCCAACAAACTTCGATTGCCTAATGCCCGTGGTCCGAACTCCGCCCGACCGCTAGCCACGCCCACAATCTTATCAGTGAGGAGATGATCCAGTATGGCATTAACAGGATAACTACCAGGAATATCATGGCCCAGGAAACTATTATTCCAGGTAACTTTCCTTCCGTATCCCAGGCAAGCAGCCCCAAGACTATTGCCAGCATCACCAGGATTAGGCATAATCCATATGCGTTCATAATAATCTCCTAACATTCTATTGGCCACACAGTTCAAGGCCACACCACCTCCATACACTAGATTCCTACTGCGACCCACACCTCTGGCACGACCCAGCACATTGCGTATCAACTGCTCGGCCATGAGTTGTGCGCTACAGGCAATGTCCATTGGATCAGCATGCGGCAAGAAATCGTCCCCGACTCCCACATGAAGATTCTGTGCAAATTGTAGTTTTTCTCTGGGGTTCAGAAATGCCTGTTGCATCTCTCTGAGATACTTGGGCTCACCGTAGGCTGCCATGCCCATGAGTATGTACTCTTCATCCAATGGCTCAAGTCCTACTCGTTTGGTCATGGCCGAATACATCAAGCCAATTGAATGTGGATATTGCTGACTCCAGAGTTTTTTGTACTGGGCAAGGCCATTGGCATCGTAACTGGCATCCCATATGGTGATGGTATCAAACTCTCCAATGGCATCTATTATGACCACTGTGGCTTCTTCAAAAGAGCTGGTCTGGAATCCTGCTGCTGCATGGCACAAGTGATGACTATGTGTGTGAATGCGAGGTCTGCCTAAGAACTCATATTCTGGACCAAGCAGTCGATTCCATGTGGGCCAACGAAATCCTTCGCCGCTGTAGAATTGCCGCATGGCTTTGAGCCATGGACGTTCGTAATAGTGATATTCAAGCTCAGGAAAGTTTGAGTGGGACAATGCATCTATCAGCACGTCTGCGCAGAGATGTTGATCGTGCTTTTTTTTGCTGTAGCGTTCGCTGTGAGCAGCGAATAGTATATCGCCAGCCTGATTGATCACGCTGACCGCAGCGTCATGGAATCCAGCTGATATACCTACATAGTTCATTTATAGATAAACGGGTCTCGTTTGCGCAATTCACGCAATTTTTTACGATACCGGATCTCTAACATGATCCTGCTCCATATGTTCTTAATCCAATTCATTGCATGCTCCTTATTTGTTGCAACTCATAATCATCGTCGCTCCAACGATACTCATATGTAGCCTGACAGCGACCGGTCCTTATTTTATACACATCTAAATGAGTTGCTAGTTGTTGCCATATTTCATTGTAATCTGTGGTACCAAAACTACGAATCAAATCCACTTGAGCCACTCGTGGGTGCCCTATGGTCAGCGACTTATCATCTGGATCAAATCCATTTTTGATCAACCATTCTCGAAATTCCCCCAGCATCTTGATCTGCCAAGGATATGATCCAGGATCTTTTGCCCATTCAATATCAAAGTCTCCGGCTGCTTCTGTTTGAGATCTTAGTGCGCTGGTAACTAACTCTTCTACTCTGCTGTCGCGGCCTTCATCATTGAATACTTCCCAATGATGTTTGCCTACTGCTTTATTTACACCCACATATACACCACCCAAGCTTCGATTGATGGTTTCAATACCAAACAATTCGTAGTCAGCGGAATCTAATTCAAATCTTGGTGCTTGCAACCAGCACATCAACTGAGAAGGCCTGCGCCATTCAGGTGCTTCGATTAATTTACGCATACTTAGGATTAAACTTTCGTGCTCGTGGCATAATAAATTTAACTGGCGTATGTGCCATCTAGTGATATCATCTGCGGCAGTATAGTAAGGGCTCATGGCGCCCGAGGTACCTTGAAGGTCTTCAAAGTACCGATGGAGGCGATTCATATGATCCTGATTGATCCCTTGATCTTTGGCCACAGTATTCTCTGGAGTAAAGTGATCATTGATTGTGTATCCTAAATCTGCAGAATTGATCATTGAGATACTGCGATTAATTTCTTTACAGATATATTCTAAAGATCGATCTCCCTCGGCCCAGCCCAACCAGCAGTAGTTTTTTTCTAAGTGATAATTGTGTTGAATCAGATGATCAAGTGCAGCCAGCCATTTGCGTGAAAGACTGTTGTCTTCCACATCAATATACACAGTAAGCACACGACCATGTGTGTCTCGTAAATCTAGTTCAACTGTATCAAGCAATGTTCATCCACCATTTCAGTACATCTGGCCTTGCTGACAGGATATCAGTCATAGTCACTGGCTGTGTGCGTATCTGTTCTAATTGTAACACACGCTCGCGGCCCCGAGCAAGCGCAGTTTGATATTGGTCCGGCCACTGTTCTTCAAATGTAGGCCGGTTCTTCAACTGTGTCAATACTGCTTGCACGGCTCCAGTGGTTTCAGGAATCAATTCATCTAGCCACGGTTCCAGCAAGTGTCTGGGTAAAGCCAGCGGGCTCATGATGATATCAGGCGAGAATGAGAAGATTACCTTGGCCAGGATATCTACGCCGAATTGTCTAGCAAGTTCTGTAATCCGGCCAACTTCGAACATGCCGGGCAGAGTGAGCGTAAAATCAATTCTGACTTGACGTGGGTGACGTTGGATCGCAACTGCTCTACCGAAATGATCAAGCCATTGATCATAGTCAAGGCCTGTTCTAATGTATTCTCCAATTGTGCCTGTTCCGTCAAGACTTGCACATATCTGCCAATCACGTAACCCAGGCAGAATATCGCGATAGAGATTGATGCCACGATACTCCACCCTGGATAAGTTTGTATTATATCTAGCATATACTCTTGACCCATCCCCTAGTTCTATTATGCGTTGCATGTAGCGCCAATGCTGTTCATACATCAATGGCTCTCCACCAACCCAATACACTTCTTCTACTCTGTGCTGTTCCACAGCATCCGAAAACTCACGTTCAATTTGACTGTCCTGGAACTCACTTATTTGTTGTCGCACTTCTGGCTGCATCCAACTATTTTTAGGATTAGACCAATTGACCATGTTATGAGTCTTTTGTTCTGACTCCCAACTACTGCTTAACATGTCTCCACATGTCCTGCACTTGAAATTGCACAGGTTGCTGAACCTATAATCCCAACTAACTGGTTGCATGGTGGTGCGACCATCCACATCAGTCTGATCTAAAATTTCCAAGTATTTATGTTGAAACAGCTGGTCAAAGTATGTGCGATAAACATCTGTGTTCAGTAGTTGATCATTGCAGACTTCGCATTCAGGCAGGCGCTCACCGGCCATCATGCGTCTGCGTACAGACCTCATGTGATCGCTGTTCCAGTGCTGTTCCAGCGTGACAGGAATATAAGTTCCTGTGCCGGATTTGGTATCGATATATTGTTCAAAATTCTGTGCAGGTTCTCTTGACGCACAACACATACGTCTTTCAGTCTGCGGGCTTAGATATGTATGCACCCATGGTGCAAAGCACATGGTCACTGGTTTAGTCATTGGCAAACTTGAGTATAGGCTGGGTGATGGTTTCTGTTAAGAACTTTGCAGTTAGATTCCTGTCAAAAAATCTTGCCTGATTGTGCTGCAATTTTTCTTTCACGCTGTGTTTCAATAATGCAGCAGGATTGAATGACTGGATGATATCTATGATACCACGGATCCTATCAACATAATGAGGTAAGTCACTGTAGCTTTCGTCCCATAGGTCTGAGAAAGTTTCAAATCCCATTTGTCGAACATAATCTAAATTGCCGCAGGTACCTGCTTGCAAAAACGGATGGCCATAGGCGATGGGCTTGTAGGTCTTTTCACACAAGAACCATTGATCATTTTTTGTTATACTGAATCCAGTGATAAGATCATCATCTAGATTGCTCTCTACTATCAGAGTGAGATTAGATCGATCGATCCAGTCAAAATTGGTATATCGTTGCCAATTTGGGACTGCTATGGTATCAACATCATTGGGCAAAAATACTCCGCGGCTACGATAACTATGCAGGCCACGATGCAACACCGGTGTGAGCATGTCGTACAACACATCTCTATCGGCTCTGGGCAGGCTCAACTGCATGAAAAAATCAAATTCATAGGTGGGGTTCCACTGATATTGGTCATACTTAAATTCGCCAAAGTGGATCTGATCAATTATCCAATACCAATAAGGTGTGGCAGCTATTGTGACCCCGGGAATAGTCTGTGGTTCATGCCCTGATATCAAAAACATGCCTTGCCCTGGATGCGCTATAAATTCATCCAGTACCCATTGCTTGCCGGGATTCACATAGTGTTCATTCTTGGCATCATATATGATTCGATAACCTTGATAAAGATGTTGTTTGACGAGATCTTGATAAGGGCCATACATGTCATATAAAAACACTGTTGAGCTTGGATATATCAAGTCAGGATCAAAAATTTCAAATGGATATCCTTGCAATATTAATCGAGTATGCCGAGGAACCTGATCAGCTGCAAACATCAATACAATGTTCATGGACCTGTGTATTCTATTATCTGTGCAATCTCAGGAGACACGATACTAAGATTCTGATTGCGTTTGCGGTCTAGGTCTGCGATTTTCATCCGAGTCATGAATCCATCTGTGGATGCACCGTTGCGCATGAAATCCACTATGCGTATAAATTCATCTCGGTACTGTGCAGGAACATCTGCTGATTCCAAATGTGCGATAATCTGTGTTTTTGCATCGTCAGGCAAAGTGGCTATGCTAAAATACCAAGCATCGTGCATCATGTTCCAATACACAAAATCAAATCGTTGCAATGCAAGCCAGTGGGCCAACTCGTCAAGATAACGCACATTGAACACATTCACGGTGCTGCAACATTGCAACTGCAAGTTAGGCATGTGATCTTTGAGATATTGAAAACTTGCGATGTTGTCTAATACCACTGCCCAGTCAGCATTGGTTCGCTGATATTCAAATCTTGTGCCAACGTCATCTATACTAAATGCCACTTCTACTGTTTTAAAGTGTTTCCAGATATTTTCCCCGCGCTCAGGATAATGTGTGCCATTGGTGTTGTAGTGTATTTCCACTTGGTGAGCTATACCGCGATCCACTATACCTTGCAACATATCAAAGTGTTGATCAATCATGAATGGTTCACCACCGGTAAATTCAATGTATCTTATGTCAGACAACACCGAATCGACTTGAGTCCAGAAATGATCATTCTCCTTGGGCCAGGCGCCTGCTCGCAACATTTGATATGCATAACTGGTTTTTTGTTCATCTCGTGGCAACCAAGAAATCTCTTCGCTGGCAAATTGTGAGCTGGACCACGATCCGCAGATCCTGCACTTGAGATTGCATATGTTGCCCAATTTGAGATCTAAGAACATCAGTGGCTTGGCATCTATACCCCATTCATCATCAGCAAGCACATGCTTCAGTCGATCCAGCGTGTGCATGCGTTTGCTGGTACGGCCTGATCGTTCTTCATTCCAACATTTTCGGCATGTTTGTGGTTTCTTCCCTGCTAGGAATGCTTCACGTAATTCACGCATGTGATCGCTACTTTGTATGTCACTGAATTGTGCTGTGCCCAGTTTGAATTTATTTCCATGGTTGTCTAGGATCTCATCGTCGGCCAAACAGCAAGGTCTCACTGTGCCAATAGGGCTGGCCTCTAGACTGATCCAGGGTAGCACACAGAATTGATTGTGCGGCAAGTTCAAAATAAAATCTTTCTATCTGCTAATTTAAAAACCTCAACCAACTCATTGTATTGTGGATGATCAGGATTGTATATATTCTTCTGATCAAATATCTCGGTTGGCCAGGTCCCCCAGTTCCACATTTTTTGAAAATTAATTTTATTGATACCCAACTGATCACAAAGTTTGACAAAAGCCGGAATTTCTTTGTAGTTATCTAGTTGTACGACAAAGTCCGCAGTGAGTCGGAGAGGGTGTTGATTTTTTTCTATGATGTGTTGTACCCATTTCACATTTTCTAACAATTGATTCCACTGGCCGTTGATTCTGATTTTTTTATAGGTTTCTTCTGTGGCAGCATCAAAACTTATTCTCAATTCTTGTAATGTAGGAAGTAGTTTTTCTAACATCTCAGATTTAGATCGTAGATAACTTCCATTGGTTTGTATAATGTGTTTGATGTTTTGTTTGTTGGTGGCCAGGATGTATTCCAACAATTCAACATAGACATCACTTATAAACGTCTCACCTCCGCCCCATCTAATTTCTATTGGCTGTGATTGGATCTTATCAATCACAAGATGTTTGATTTTCGTTACTATTTGGTCATTGATTGAACGGATAACATGATGCTTGTTGTTGTTTATCAAGTCAGTCCTGCAACTGGGGCAGCGAAAATTGCAAGTATAGTCAAAATCAAATATGAGATTTTTAGGAATCTCGGATACCAATAATTGCTCTTGACTCACAAACTCCAAGGGTTGGTGATCCAATTGAGGGGCGCTGTGATACTTCTTTGGATCGACTTGTCCAAAAAAATTGCAGATCTGATTATTACAGTAAAAATATCTTCCGGCAATGATTTCTTGCCGGATTCGTTGAGCAGATTCTGAATTCAAAACATCATATACATCGTCAGCATGTAATATGTTACCTACAAATTTTGGAATCCAACTAGGACTACTGCATATAAAAACTTCACCGTTGTTATTCACACCCATGGTATTCCACGGTACATGACATATTGGATGTTCATGATAATTTTTATCAAAAAATATCTGTTTCTGTCGTTGTTGATTGTTGTTGGCAAGTATGGTGCCATCTATGGTTATGTCAAAGTAGGTTTGCTTCATCATATCAACAAACTCTTCAACTTCTTTTTGTATAAGAGGATCAGCTGCTGGAATGCCAGATATGATATCGTCAAGGCTTGGCCAAGACGGTCCGGCAAATGTTTTGTAGTCTGACAACCCGATGATTTTTTTTAAATTCATGTCAATGCCTGTAATTCAGGTATCACATCAAGCAACCGTTCTACCCGTATGTCATCTAGCTCATGCATTTTACGCCAGAACATGTCAATGAGATGTGTATTGTCTGTGGCTATCATAAAATTAATAGCCGACTCAAATCCTACACTGGCACGTTGTAATGAATCTTGTTTGCGCAGCCAATCTAAATGTTCTTCATATTTTATACGAAGACGTTGTTTGTATTTCATTGGAGCAATATCAATCCTTAGATGCGCAGGATCTTGTAATATGTTCACATTAAGATCTTGAGGCTTGATCAGTCCGCGTTCAACCCAGTCACGATGAAAGTCTGGCAGATGCCATGCGTTCATTATGCTCAGAGTGGGCGAGATATAAAAATCCACCTCAGGACACACTTCCAACATCTCGATCCTATTCTGTTCAACCTGCTTCCAATCTGTGCCTTTGCGTATGTATTCCGCATGTTTGCCTGACCCATCAAGACTGGCACCCACTGCTACACTGTTGAATTGTTTCCAATACTCAAACACACTCCGACCTTTTAAGTCTGTATGTGTGAAGTTCGTATTGTAGATCAATCTCACATCAAATCGTTTTCTCCGTACCAGTTCATCCAAGATACGGTAATGCTCCTCCATCAGCAATGGTTCACCACCAGCAAAATAGATCTGCTCTACATAATCAATGTGAGGTAATAACTGTTCCCACATGTCAGTTTCTGTGCGTCCTGCATAGTTTAGGACCTGATTGTGATCTTTCCAATCACCTCCGGCTAATTTGGCCTGATCCTGATACCATTGGCTGGAGAATATGTGCCCGCAACTGCGACATCGGAGATTGCAGAGATTGGAGAAACGTATGTCCCAATAGGTCATCTCAAAAGGATTTTCATCTAACTTTTTGATGTGATGACCATGATGTTTGTTTGCACTTTTGCGTCCTGAAAAGAATCCTGACTGTTCTTGTTCATAACAACGACCACAGGCCACATTGGGTGTTTCACTCAACATGTCTGCTCGTAGTTGCTGCATGGGACGATCTTGCCATATCTCTGACAGAGTATTTGTCCTACAGTTTCCAACTGGATGCTTCATCTCTGCATGGCAACAAGGATACGCCTCCCCAGTGGGGTAGGCATGTAGATGTATCCAAGGATAGATACAAAAGGTCTTGGACTCAGTGAGCAAAAATTGCTCACGGTCTGACAGTTCTGTGTGGCGAACTAGATCACTGCTGTTGTATTTGTATTGAGTCATACCAGGGTTTTAATGCAGGGAATGCCAGATCAAAGCATTTGCCTCGACGTTGGTCATATTGTGTATAAAATTGTTTGAAATCATTCAGCAGCTGAGGCCGATCAAATGCTTCTGAATGTGGGGTCTTTACTATGTCAAGATAATCAATCAGGCGTTGAACATGATTGACTTCGTGCTCATGCAAGAATTCGCTGTCCCACCAAGACTCTAACCAAACTTCTAATCGCTGACGAAATATGGTGCGTAACTCATCGGGCAATATCAAGGGTGATTGGAAGCTAGGGAATCGCAGGATGTTTAGTGTAAAACTCACAGCATCACGGCCGTATTCTATTTTCCAGTTCATTATACATTCCAAGAACTGATCTAAGCTATCTAAACACAATGCATTGATAGTGTTCATGATGTGTATGCCACGGAATTTGCCCGAGTCCAATAGTCGTTCTACATTGTTAGCCCAGTCGTCCCACACTAACCCATCCCTAATGTATTCTGCTTGCAGGCCCACACTTTCGTTAGATGTGTAGAGATCAACTTCTAATCCGTTGATACTATCAAGCAATCGGTCTAGATCCACTGCTGTGCCCAGATTTGAATTGATGGCCAGGCGTGTTTGGCTGCGTCCTGGATTGTCCCGGAACCAGTCAATCAGTCGCCAAGTTTCGCCAGACATCAAGGGTTCGCCGCCGGTTATTCTCAGTTCTTGGAGGGTTTGATGTAGGTCCGATTCCCACCACGCAAAGAACGCCGCCACATAAGGATTGGGCTCAGCGAAGCTATAAAGCTGACTACTGCTATGATCGTGAGTAAAGTGATTCCTGCCATCAGACACAAGGCCTTGATAAGGTCCATTTTTACGAATGTCTCGTACCCAAGTGCTGCTGAATGCAGGATTACAATAACTGCAAGCAAATTGGCAAGTGCGGTCAAAAGCAATTTCCAAGGTACGGAGGTTGAAGTCTTGATCTGGCGGATTGGTATGTGCTTCATTTAACAACTCTATGGGATAAATTTTACTCTTATATACTCTATCGCTGATGGCATCACTGCCCATGTCTTCGATCTTCCAGCAGTATTCACAGCCAGCAGGCCGTTCGCCTACGATCATCTTGCGACGGTCTTCTTTCTTCTGATCAGTATTGTGCAACAGCCTAGGGTTGGCCCGAATTTTATCAATATCCACCAAATGGGCTGGAGGGTGATGGCAACTGGTAGTCATGCCACTGCCCAACCAAATGGTAGCGTTATACCATTTCGCTGCACAAAAACTTGCACTCTTGGTGTCTAGCACCTGTTGCTTAAATTCTAGATCGTTCATCAATGTGTTGGAGTAAATTTGCGGGTAACTTAGCTCGTTCTTGTCGATTATGCTCACGAAGCTGCTGATAGTTGTATTTACATGTGCCCCTGGCAGCCTCCAAGAAAGCCTCAGCACCATTATAGCATATATCTTTCACAACTGCAACCACTCTGTTGGCACGATCGGTGGGATCGTCTATGTGATCAAACGACTCGTCAATCAGATTACCAAATGTTTCAAACCCTGCGGCATGCAAATCGCGATAATAACCCGGATTGGCAGCTACCACAAACGGATGGCACATGATCATGGGCTTCCAGATCTTCTCAGTGCGGAATGTGTGTGGGTAATCAAATATGGTCTCTGTGACCAGTGAAAACGATGTGTCTATATATGCTGCGGGATTCACTATGGCATCGCCCCAGGTGTTGGCAAACAAGTGATGTTTGACAAATCCTGCAGGCAACGAAGCCATGTTGGGCAAGGCACGAGGTATTTCATATTGTTCTGGCAACAATCTCACAGGTTCGTTGAGTTCAGTCTTTAATGCGCTGGTCCATGACATCTCAACTTGATCGCCAAGGTTGGTCCATAGCGCACGATCCAGCAGCTGATGTTGTCTCAGTTGATCAATAAGATACTTGCGATGCGGTCGCAGTCGTCCATTCAAGAACAAAAAGTCATATGGCTTGTTTGTCTTGTGATATACCTGCGGCCACGATTCGTGTGCGTTGATGTTTTCAAGGTATTCTACGATGTTGGAGAAATAGCAATCGGTCTTGCAGTAGTCCCAACCTGGCTCAAGATCGCCCGATGTCAGTAGCAGTATCTCTCCTGACTTTATTTGTTCAGAAATCACCAACCGTTTGAGTTGCAGCAATATGGTCTGAGATCCTTCGGCAGGGTTGGAAAACACCACGCGGCCAGGATGTGCTCGTGCCCAGTCAGTTATGGGTTTCCAATTCTCCTTGAGCACCACACGCCCAACAACATACACAGCATCGGGATCAAGCTCAAGATCACTCCATCGCCAGAAGCTGCCGTCGGCATAGGGTTTGAGTAGGTCCCAAACTTCGGCCCACTCATCCACGATGATTCGATGCTTACCTAGCATGTAATTGGCATTGTCGCCACCAAGTGATCATTTCTGGAAATGTTGCCTCAAAGTCTGTGCCTCGGCGACGATCGTGTTCTGTGAAGAATCTCGAGAAGTCTGCTAGGTGGTCGGGGCTACTTGTATTTGATGCTGATCGCATCCAGGCTATGTCACGCTCGAGCCTCTGCACTTCGTAGTCCTTGAATCCATGGAATGGATCCGACTCTGTTTCAAGATTTGCCAGCATGAAGTCTCG
>Ga0214919_10002431_pt1 | contig 29353 bp, 29 predicted proteins | sample LL1503_MetaG_FD_177994 | JGI IMG/M metagenome (GOLD analysis project Ga0214919, IMG submission 177994) | Freshwater microbial communities from Lake Lanier, Atlanta, Georgia, United States - LL-1503 | ecosystem: Environmental > Aquatic > Freshwater > Lake | place: USA: Georgia | collected... | reverse complement strand
AAATCTTTTTTGACTCTAAACGATCACGCTCGAGCATGTTCTTAAAGTCCATATTTCCACCAACGTTAAGCTGGTATGTGCGATCTAGATGAACGCCACGATCTTGGAATAACTTAGCCATGATGCGGTGCGTAATTGTTGCACCAACCTGGCTCTTAATGTCATCACCAACAATTGGCAGGCCTGCATCAGCGAACTTCTTTTCCCATACTGGATCAGATGCGATGAACACTGGTAGTGCGTTAACAAAAGCACATCCAGCATCGATTGCGCACTGCGCGTAGTACTTTGCAGCAACTTCTGAACCGACGGGCAAGTAGCAAATCAAAACATCGACTGCTTCATCCTTTAATACTTGCACGACGTCTACCGCTGAGGCATCTGACTCGGTGATGGTCTCCCTGTAATACTTACCAAGTCCATCATTTGTCACTCCGCGCAAAACTGGAACACCAGTCTTTGCAACATCGCTAAATTTAATTGTGTTATTTTCACTCGCCCAAATCGCATCTGCTAAATCAAGACCAACTTTTTTAGCATCTACATCGAAGGCTGCAACAAACTTGATGCTAGAGATGTGGTATCCCCCAACAACAGCGTGCATCAATCCTGGAATCTCTTGATCAATGGCAGCATCCTTGTAATAGGTCACTCCCTGAACTAAAGAGTTAGCGCAGTTTCCTACGCCAATTATTGCAACACGGATGTCGCCTTTACCGGTTGTTATATTCACTTCATTTCCTCTCGGTTTTGATCATGTCTTCCAGCCAAGCAATCTCTCGATCAGCTGATTCCAGTGAGTGACGTCGCCACTCCTCTAGATATTTATCGATTCCAATCGGTGACTTCTCGAGTTCACCGCGCAGAATCTCTGCCTTCTCCTTGAGGCGGCGATGGCGCCCCTCAAGAATTCTTACTCTGTTATTTGCAGATGTTGGGGAAAAGAATGCAAAACGAATTTCAAAGCCTTCGTCCTCCCATGTATCAGGGCTGACCGTCTCGGTTAAATGAGAAAAGCGTGAGAGACCTTTGTCTGTGATTGCATAGACGATTCGCGAGCGCCGAGATGTGCTCTCAACGAGAGTCTCCTCAATGACGCCGCCTTCAACCATGCGACGAAGCTGTGGGTATAGAACTGAGAATGAGAGCGCTCTGAAAGGTCCAAAGATCGCTCCCATACGCTTACGCAGCTCATAGCCGTGCAGCGGACTCTGCGAAAGGAGGCCAAGGAGAGCGAACTCAAGTGAATCACTGCGTGAGCGCATCTCTACTCCATTCCTATCGGCTTATATATCCATTCGATATATCGAACCGTAATCTAACTCGATACGTAATCCGCTGCAACTCGGCCGCCAATAGGTGTGGCGTACGCCTCAGTACCCCAAGAAGCCCCCGTACCCTATCTATAGCGCCTATCACAGCTGATGGGCCCTTAGGAATAGGACCTTCGATGTCTCTACTTACATGGAAACTGCATGGAGATGGAAAATCAATATCCCACGGCGAGGTCGTTTCGACCGATGAACGCCTGACCTGGCCTCGTACGATCGGTGTTGGTCTCCAGCACATCGCTGCGATGTTCGGTGCAACCTTCCTCGTACCAATCATCACTGGCTTCCCACCAACGACCACCCTCTTCTTCTCTGGCGTTGGAACTCTTCTCTTTTTAGCTCTGACTCAAAACAAAGTTCCTAGCTATCTAGGTTCATCCTTTGCATTCTTAGCGCCTATCGCAGCTGCCAAGGCAAGCGGTGGAATGGCTGCTGCTCTTGGTGGCGTAGTTGTCACTGGATTAATTTTGGCCCTTGTTGGTCTTATCGTTCGCCAAGCCGGAATCGGTTGGATCAATTGGCTCTTGCCGCCAGTAGTTACAGGAACAATCGTTATGGTGATTGGTCTGAACTTAGCCGGTGCTGCTAAAAATAACTTTGTAGCCGGCCCAACAGTCGGAATCGTTACTTTGGCATCAATAGCCTTGGTAGCCGCATTTTCTCGAGGATTCCTTAATCGCATTAGCATCTTTGCTGGTCTAGTAGTTGGCTATGGCGTTGCTTATGCAATGGGCGATGTGAATACCGATGGAATTAAGGCAGCTAAGTGGTTTGCGATGCCTACGTTTACTAACCCAACATTTGATGGCAAGGCGATTGTCTTGTTCTTACCTGTTGTACTTGTTTTGATTGCAGAAAACGTCGGTCACGTTAAGGCCGTTGCTGCAATGACAGGTAAAAACTTAGATGATCAAATGGGTACTGCTCTCATGGCCGATGGAATTGCAACAACACTTGCAGGCATGGGTGGCGGTTCAGGTACTACAACATATGCCGAAAATATTGGTGTCATGGCTGCAACTCGAGTGTATTCAACAGCTGCATATTGGATCGCAGGCGTTGGCGCAATCGGATTATCGCTCTCCCCTAAGTTCGGTGCAGTTCTAAGCTCTACTCCAGTTGGCGCACTTGGTGGCGTTGGCGTAGCACTATTTGGAATGATTGGCGTGCTTGGTGCACGTATCTGGATCGAAGGTAAAGTTGATTTCTCTAACTCAACTAACTTAATAATTGCAGCTTCGGCTTTAATTATCGGTATTTCAGATATGTCATGGACTCGCGGAGATTACACATTCAGCGGAATCATCAATGCAACTTTGGTTGCCATTGTTGGCTATAGAGTGCTTCATTCAATTGCAACATCTCGAGGTAACAACTAATCTAGTTATATGGTGATTCCATCGCGGCTTACTGAATACATCGTGGCCGCGATGGTAATCATTTTGGCTCCAGGCCCCAGCGTTTTATTTGTAATCGCTCGCGCCATCGCATGGGGACGCAAAACCGCTGTATTTACCGTCGCAGGAAACGTCTCTGGATCTTTCATTCTCTCGGTTTTCGTTGCACTGGGACTCGGTCCAGTGTTACAGCGCTCAGATCTTGCCTACAGCGCAGTGCAATGGGGCGGCGGACTTTATTTAATTTATTTAGGAATTGATGCAATCAGGCAGCGCCGCGTACACGCTGCAGATATGACTAATCAAGGTGACATTGCTCCAAGTATCAGTCGTTCAATTCGAGATGGTTTCTGGGTTGGAGCGCTTAATCCAAAGGCGATAGTTTTCTATGCTGCAGTGCTGCCACAATTCATTGATCGCCATCGCGGGAGCGTCACTGCGCAGTTAATTTTGCTCGGGGCTATTTTTTCAATCCTGGCATTTATTTCCGATGGGTCATGGGGTTTATTAGCCGGTACTGCGCGTCAATGGCTAGCAACTGATCCTTTGCGTCTTGAAAAACTGCGCGCTACGGGTGGAATAATCATGATGATTCTTGGAGCTGCGGTATTGATCTCAGCAATTGTCAGTGGCTAAGGGCAGAATACGGATATGAAAAAACCAAGTAAACCAGCGCGCGAAAATATCTCTCCTTCTGATCTAACTTTCGGTCTGTCTACGTGCAAGCGCTGCTTGTGGATTAAGTACTGGTACAAAGTAATTATGCCTGGACAATTTCCGCTCGTTGGAACTTTTGCAAACATGCAGGAGGAGCATTTCCATCGCGCCGATATGCCAACCATTGATCCATCACTTCGCCCCGGAACAATTACTAAGTGGGGTGAATGGGTAAAGAGTAAGCCGATACAAATACATGGTGCTGATACCCGCTGGCGCATTTTAGGAAAATATGATTTAGTCTCGACAAATGTTGACGGAACTATCGGCCTTATAGATTGCAAAGTCTCTGATAGCGCACGAGATAATGGCGCTTTTTATTCACCACAACTAGAAGCCTATGCATATGCACTTGAGAATCCAGCTGCTGGAAAGCCAGCCAGTGTCGCATCGATGGGACTTCTTGTTTGGAATCCAGTCTCTGCAATCGGTGAGGATAAACACTCGTATGGATTCTCAGTCACTCAAAAATACTTAGCGGTCGAGCGAGATGTTCCGAATTTCTTAGCTACCATCGAAGGTTTTATTAACGTTCTTGAAGGTGAGATCCCTGATCAAGGTAGCGAATGTCCAACGTGTACATATCTAGTATCTAGGCATGCATTAGATGGGCTTTAGTCCTCTTCGCCCGCGACATTAATATCATCGGGCTTACTTTTCTTTGGCGCATAAATATCTACATACTCTTGACCTGACATCTCGGCGATTTTTGCAACGATTTGATCAGTGACTGTTCGCAAATACTGTAGATCCGATGAATCTCCATCAAAGTACATGGGCTCTCCGAAGACCATTCCCACTCGATGAAGATTGGGAATCACCTGCCCAGTTGGTTGAATCTTGTCGGTGTTTGACATCGCCACGGGAATGACAGGGGCACCTGATTCAATGGCTAGGCGGGCAATTCCAGTGCGACCTTTATAGAGGCGACCATCGGGAGATCGGGTTCCTTCTGGATATATTCCCAAGCACTTACCTTCTGCCAAAACCTGCAATCCAGTAATCAACGCCGCCTCTGATCGCCGTCCACCTGAGCGATCAACGGGAACTTGCCCTAAAGCTTTAAACGTAACCTTCTTCAACAGGCCTTTAGGCCCGGGCGAGGTGAAGTACTCGCTCTTAGCTAAGAAAGTAACTTTACGTGGCACAACCAGTGGCATAAATATCGAGTCACTAAAGGAGAGGTGGTTGGAGGCGATAATGACCGGCCCCTTAGCTGGAACATTTCGTAGACCTTTGACCTTAGGACGAAAGGCGCTCATCAGGAACGGGGTCAAAAAGGCTCGCAGGATTCCATAGGGCAGGTTGTTGAACACGTGCCTAATTTAGCCGCTATTGCTCCGTATGACACTATCTGAGGGTGAGTAAAACCCCAGAAAATCCGCAGGATGACAGCTCCGATGAGATTGAGCTGATGCGCAGCGAATTCGATTCAATCATCGAAGGTCTTTCGTTGGATGAGTCCTCCCCTTCGAGCTTTCTGGAGGATTTAGAGCGTATCGATGAAGCCGATCGTTTCATTGCGCCAATTGTGCCGCGTCAAAGTCTGCGCTCAACATATTTTTCTGCCAAGAATGCAATCACGCGATGGTTTAATCGCGGCGGTCACGATGATGATGGAGCACACATATGAGTAATTTTCGTTGGGGAGTTATAGGTACGGGCGGAATAGCGCGCGCATTTATACGAGATTTAACGATGACGGAGAATCAATCAGTAGTTGCCATTGGCTCGCGCACGTTAGCTAAGGCGCAAGATTTATCTGCCGCAACCCCCGGTTCGATTGCCTACGGAAGTTACGAAGAAGTGGTGCTCGATAATAATGTAGATGCGATCTATGTTGCCACACCGCATCCTTATCATAAAGAGCACACTCTGCTGGCACTGAATGCTTCAAAACCTGTTCTGTGCGAAAAGCCTTTTGCTATCTCCGCACGCGAAACCCAGGAAATGATTGATTGTGCAATTAAAAATAATGTTGCACTGCTAGAGGCGATGTGGACAAGATACTTGCCGCACATTGCACAAGTGCGCGAAATACTTGCAAGTGGAGTGCTTGGAAAAATCTACAACATTCAGGCAGATCATGGACAACGCTTGGCAGATAGAGACATTCCACGTCTGGTTGAACCTGAACTAGCAGGTGGAGCCCTTCTTGATCTAGGTATCTATCCCATTTCATTTGCCCATTTAATTTTAGGTACCCCTGATCGAATCACATCAACAGGTGTATTAACAGACCGAGGAGTCGATGCACAAACGAGTGCAATCTTTGATTATGCAGATGGCGCTCAAGCTCTGATCTCGACAAATATGATTGCGCAAACACCTTGTCGTGCGGTTGTCTCTGGTTTATTAGGTCGATTAGAAATCGATAGCGTTTTCTATGCTCCAACATCGATGCGCGTGATTCTCACCGATGGCACAATTACGCATTACCCACACACGTATCAGGGCCATGGACTACGTGAACAAGCTATTGAAATGGCGCGAGTAGTGCACTCAGGGGCACTTGAATCGCCATTAATGCCATGGAGTCAAACTCTGGCAGTTATGAATACGTTAGATGAAATTCGCCGACAGATTGGCCTTGCATATCCTTGCGAAAATTAAAGGCGAGCTAAATCTGCAACGCCAACTAAACCGGCTTCGTTCCCAAGTGCTGCAGCAATAATCTGCGGGTAAGGATGCTTGCCAGCAAATGGCATATTGCGTTGAAGTGATTCACGTGTTGGTGCGAGCAAAATTTCTCCAGCATCGATAACGCCGCCGCCAATAACAACGCATGATGGATCGAGCAGAACCGACAGCGATGCAATTCCCGCACCTAACCATTGACCCGTTGTGTTAAAGGCGGCAAGGGCAACTGGATCGCCTTCACGGGCAGCTTCGGTAATGGCTTGACCAGTGAGTCCAGCAACGGTGCCATCTCCCCTGGATAAAAGATTTCTTGCAATCTCAGGACTTGCATTTATAGCTTCACGCGCATGGCGTAAAAGTGCATTGCCTGATGCATACTGTTCGAAACAGCCACGTGCACCGCATCCGCACAAATGTCCTTCTGGCACTACGCGCAGATGACCAAACTCTGCAGCGATTCCAAATGCACCTCTATACAAGGAGCCATTGACTACAATTCCACCACCGATACCTGTTCCAACTGTCAACATCATCATGTGATCTTGATTGCGTCCAGCACCAAACTTTGCTTCACCCCAAGCGGCAGCATTTGCATCGTTCTCGATCACAACTCGAAGTCCGATTAATTGCGAGAGTTCGGTTTCTAAGTTAACGCCATTCCAATCGGCAATGTTTGGCGTAGCAAGCATTGTCTTTCGATCAGATGAAACAAATCCCGCGGCTGATACACCAACAGATGTGACAGGGAATTCTTCGAGTAACTCTTTAGCAATATCGGCAATTGCAGAAGTAAGGGCGCTACCACCCTGCCGAGGAGTATCTTTTCGTGCAGTTGTTAGAACTGCACCATTCTCATCTACTACTCCGCCTAATACTTTGGTGCCACCAACATCGATGCCAATCGAATAAACCATAAGAGATTAAGCCTCTAAAGCGCTCTTGAGTTGAGACAGAGCGGCATCGATAGTTTTCTTCTCTTCTTTTTGGCGCATCATTGCTGGAATTGGAATCGATGCAGCCACAGTGAGTGAGTAGGTAACGCTCGTTGTGTCCTCATCGATAGTTTTTAACTCGTAGGAGCCATCCATGGCAGTCAACACATCGGCATCATCGAGGGAAAAACTCACTTTTGCTGGTGCTTCACTCCAGTCGTAATCGAGGGTAACTCGATCCTTCATCATGCCGGCATCGATCGTCATCTTCACTTTTGTTATGCGGCCGTATTCATCCCGGGCTAAGACTTCGGCAGCCTTAATGGAGCTCGACCATTCTGGATATCGATCAAAGGCAAAGAGGAGCTCAGAAACGGTGGCTAGTGGTGAATCGATGGAAATCGTTGACGTACTTAATTCGCTCATGGCGCAAGGTTACTCCTCTTCCCAATTAATCAAACCTCACGCTAGCGTTAGGCCTATGAATGAAATCACTAACCCGGCCCTTGTCCCTGCAGCAACCGCCGGAAATCTGACTAATCTGATCGCTGAACGCGCATGGTTTGAGCCAGAGCGAATCATCATGTCTCGCCCATTAGGCGATGGCTGGCAGAGCATGACCGCCCGCGAAGTAGAACAAGAGATTCGAGCAACTGCCAAAGGATTAATTGCAGCTGGAATTCAGATTGGCGATCGCGTAGCCATCATGTCCCGTACACGCTATGAGTGGACCATTTTGGATTTTGCAATCTGGTTTGCCGGAGGAATTGTAGTTCCGGTCTATGACACTTCATCAGCAGAACAGATTGATTGGATTCTCAACGATTCGCACTCTGTTGGAATAATTGTTGAAACTCCCGCGCTTCGCGACCTGGTTTCTACAGTTCAGCCTTCGCACACCAAACATGTGTGGACGATGACTGAAGATGTCCTTTCTATTTTGAAAGCTGCCGGAACCCATATTGGTGATGATGAGATCGATCGCCGTAGAAATACATTAGTCCCAGACACGATTGCAACAATTATTTACACCTCAGGAACTACTGGAAAACCTAAAGGTGTCGTTCTGACTCATAGCAACTTTTTATCTGAATGCGGAAATGTTGTTCAAGGCGCATCAGATCTATTCTTAAAACCAAATGGTTCTACGCTTCTCTTCTTACCGGTCGCCCACGTTTTTGGACGCATGGTTCAAGTTGGTGCAATTGCTGCTGGTTTACACCTAGCGCACTGCAGTGATCCAGTTGGCAGATTGCCATTTGATTTAGCTTCATTTAAGCCAACATTCGTGCTGGCTGTTCCCCGAATATTCGAAAAGATCTATAACGGTGCTGAAGCCAGAGCGAATGCTGCAGGCAAGGGAAAGATTTTTGCAAAGGCTGCAGAGGTTGCTATTGCTTACTCTGAAGCCCTTGATAAGAAATCGATTTCACCCCTGCTATCCATTAAGCACAAACTCTTCGACAAGCTTGTGTACTCAAAGATTCGTGCTGGGATGGGTGGCCGCGTAGAAGCAGCAATTTCAGGTGGAGCACCTCTGGGAGCACGTCTTGGCCATTTTTATCGCGGTGCGGGAATTACGATTTTGGAAGGCTATGGATTAACCGAAACCACTGCTGGGGCAACTTTGAATTTAACCTCTGCCCACCGAGTCGGTTCAGTTGGTCGTCCATTACCAAGTACATCTATCAAGATTGCTGACGACGGTGAAGTCTTGATTCGCGGACCAATCGTGATGCGTGGCTACTGGAATAATCCAGGTGCTGATAGTGAAGTCTTTACTGGAGATCGTTGGTTTCAATCTGGAGATCTTGGAAAACTCGATGACGAAGGCTTCCTCTACATAGTCGGACGTAAGAAAGAATTGATAGTTACTGCAGGTGGAAAAAATGTTGCACCCGCCGTACTTGAAGATCGCTTACGTGCTCATCCACTTGTAAGCCAGTGCATGGTCGTTGGCGACAATCAACCATTTATCGCCGCCCTAATTACTATCGACCAGGATGCCCTCAAGGGTTGGGTTGCTAATAATAAAAAGGAGGGTGCATCTATGGCGGATTTAGCTCGAGATCCAGATTTAATTTCGGTTATTCAAACTGCAGTTGATGATGCAAATAAAGCCGTCAGCAAGGCAGAGTCGATTAGAAAGTTTGTAATCTTGCCAACCGACTTCACTATCGCTGGCGGTCACCTGACTGCAAAACTCTCTATTAAGCGACATGTAGTTGCTAAAGAGTTCGCCAAAGAGATTGAGCAACTCTTCACCAAGTAACACCTATGTGAGCGCAACAGCGCGAGTAAGACTCGCACAAGAGCTACACGATGGCATAGCCCAAGATCTCGTGGGGTTGAACTATTTCATCGATGCTCTTCTCGCGCGCGATGACGCGTCGATTGAGTTACGGCAAGAACTACGAACCTTGCGATTTACTATCTCTAATGCCGTAGAGCGTGTACGACGTGAAATCTATGAGTTAAGAGTTGATACCGCCAAGGAGAATCCTCTATTTGCTGGTGATAAGAAATACGAGTTAAACCGTGTATTTAACGAGTTGATAAGAAATATTGACGAGCATTCACAGGCTAACGAGATAACTATCTCCATTAGCGACAATGGTGTCGGTGGTGCGCATCTAAAAGATGGCCACCATGGACTACGTGGAGCAACTGAACGCATTTCCGATTTAGGTGGTTGGTTATCTATCGACACGGAAAATCCTGGTACTCACATTGAGATTACTCTTCCATGGAATCCTCGATGACCCGCGTAGTCATTATCGATGACCACACCATCGTTCGCGAAGGACTCAAACGGGCCCTTCTTGGAGCAGGGTATGACGTTGCATCCGAAGCGGCATCGCAAGGTGAAGCGCGTGCAGTCATTGCGCACAGTAATCCCGATGTAATTGTTGTAGATCTCAACCTGCCCGACGGCAGTGGTTTCGATGTAATTTTGTGGGCAAGAAAACTCTCCAAGAGTTTAGGCATAGTCGTTCTAACGTTGAGCGAAAATGATTCGCATATTCTGGCTGCGATGCAAGCAGGTGCAAGTGCATACGTGAGTAAAAATGCCCCCCTGCCAGAACTCTTAGCAGCGATTGAGTTTGCAACTAAATCCCCACTGAGTTTTTCATCTAAGGATTTACACCGAGCACTCTTGCACACTCAGAATAGTTTTCACTTAACTGCGCGGGAGTTTGATGTTTTAGCTCTTTTACCAGATGGTGCCACCACTGAAATGATTGCCCAGGCTCTGTTTTTGAGTCAAGCGACAATTAAGACACATTTAGCGTCGATTTTTAGAAAATTAGAGGTAACAAATCGAACTGCCGCGGTACATAAGGCAAGAATTCACAAACTAGTCGTGTAACAACCGTGAAAACTCTTTGGCCCATAACTCCCAGCGCCAATTTTCTTCAATCCATTGGCGGCCAGCCAAGCCCATCTTTTGGCTTGCATCCCCGCCGCCTAGTAGTTCAATGACAGATTGTGAAATAGCTTGTACATCTAGACCATTCACTACAACTCCGGTTACACCTTCTATGACGGCATCGGGAGCACCACCTGATGAACCTGCGATCACTGGTAGCCCACATGCGCTAGCTTCAAGATAAACAATCCCTAGGCCTTCTACTTCAAGTCCAAAGAATCGTGAACGCGATGGCATAGCAAAGACATCACCGATGCAAATGTAGTGAGGTAGTTGTGCATATTGAATTCTGCCTATAAAACTGACGTGCGATGAAAGCCCAAGATTATCGACAAGCTCGGTGAGGTGCTTACGGTATGGACCTTCTCCGACTATTAGTAAATGTGCTTGCGGAATTCCACGGATAATTGTCGGCATAGATTCAATAAGCTTGTCTTGACCTTTGCGATGTACGAGGCGTCCCACAGAGACAATCACCTTCTTGTTTTCAAGCCCTAACTCTTTTTTTAACTCACTCGCATCTACGGGTTTGAAATGTTCGATATCAATGCCAGGTGCAATTTTCACCATTGCCTTTGCCGATGTCGAGCTGAGGGCATGAGAGATTGCCGTTTTAGTAAATTCTCCTAAGTACGTCAAAGAATCGGTCGTATTGCCAATTCGCCGCATAGCTACTTTAAATGGGAAAATTTTGGACCACCACACTTCATGGCCATGCGTGAGCGCAACAATGCGAGTGGCGCCTGCGCGACGCAGCGTTGGTGCCATTAACGCTAGTGGCGCTGCGGCACCGAAGGCCACAATCTCTTTTTTATCTCTGTTCACTATCCGAGCAACTGCCCTTGCTACTCGTGGAGTAGGTAAGAGGATTTTTGCTTTGTCACGTATAACTATGACGCCATAATTATCACGCCAGGCAGCGTCATAGGCGAGCGTGTCTTCCTGACTCGATGTGTAAACGGTTACCGAGCCAAAAGGTAGGCGCTCTATTAATCCAATAATAAAAGTTTCAATACCGCCCGCTCGAGGGCCGAAATCATTGGTGACAAAAAGTATAGATTTAATAACGTCGCGCTCCCACCAATGGCTTGCGACCAAGAGAGCCGCTAGTTGTCACCTTCACTCGTGAACCAGATCGAGGCGCATGAACCATCTTGCCTCCACCTAAATAAATTCCAACGTGAGATACCGGGCGACCGAAAAACAATAAATCCCCCGGCTTAAGTGCTTTGAGGGAGACTTTCTTTCCCATCCGAGATTGAGCCGCCGATGAATGTGGAAGTGAAACTCCAGCGGCTTGATAAGCCCGCATTGTTAAGCCTGAACAATCCCAGGTGACTAAACCTGCAGCGCCAAAAACATATCGATCTCCGATTTGCTTGAGTGCAAACTTCAAAGCCGTTCCAGCTCGACCAGAAATACCATTAGCTGATTGGGCCGCTGCTTGTGATGATGCTTGATCTGCATCCTCTTGTGCTGCAGCTAACTTGGCTAAACGTTCGCGATCAGCCTTTTTTAACTTTGATAGAAGAAGCTCAGCCTCTTGTAATTTAGAAAGCGCCAATGCCGACTGTGCTTTAAACTTTTTTTGTGCAGCGGTCACCAACGCTAATTTGTCATTAACCGTTAAGGTTGTTGCATTCAGGCGTTGTTGAGCGGCTTCATATTTGCGCAGCTCTGCAGACTTCCTTCGAGTAATTGCATCTAGTGATCCTGCTGATGAAAGATAGAGCGTAGGATCGGAGGAAAATAGAAGTTCTAAACTCTGACTTAATCCCCCAGATTTATACTGTTCAATGGCAATTGTTCCTAGAGATTTCTGGAGTGCTCCGAGAGTTCTGCCTTGTACGGCTGCTTTAGCTTTAATGCCATTGAGCGTTTTAGTAAGCGCACTCAATTTCACTTTTGCTTCCTGTGCACCCTCTGCCGCACTGGTCGCGTCTTCTTCTAGCTGTTGAACCTTGGCTTGCACCTGCGCCAAGCTCTGGGCGGCCTGGGCAGATGGCATCAGGGGCATAACCACGAGGCTCGTGCCCACAAGTACACAGAGCGTGGCTCTCTTAAGGGCTGACATACCTCACAGGCTAACTACCTTTATCCCATCGACTCAAGTTATGCGCAGGCATTGCTCTGTGAAATAGGCGTGAAAATGCGATGATTGGTCCTATGGGTATCTCAGCCTCCCTCGTTGTGGGCATTGAAGGGGCAACGGCCTGGAGTGATAACTCCGCTGGAATTACGACTCCGGCCGATCGCGCCGACTTTTTAGCCAGGCGTAAGGGTTATGACTGCATCATTATCGGCGGGAATACCGCGCGAAGTGAGCCGTATTCCAGGACCCCGGTGCCCCTTGTCATTATTTCTCGCAGAGATATTCATCCAGTTCCCGAAAATCCACAAGCCCACCTGTGGAACGTAAATATTATCCATGCAATCGAATCGGCCAGAAAACTCTTTGGTGAAGAGATTCTTATTGAGGCCGGGGCTTCGCTGGTGAGTGAACTGGTATCACAAGAATTAATCGATGATCTCTATCTAACGATTACTCCTGTTGTCGGTGGTTCACATTTCTTTGATTGGCACGCGGCGCTAGAAAATTTCAATTACTGTCAGATGCACGAAATTGATGGGACTAGGTTCTACCACGCACGTAAGTTAGAAAGCCGACATTAAAGCAACACCTGCGACTGCTAAAACAACTCCAATGTATTGAACAAAATACAAACGTTCTTTAAGGAATCTAAAAGCAAGCACTGCGGTAGCTATTGGATAGAAAGATCCAAGCACCATAGCAATCGAGACTGAACCTTTAGTACAGGCAACTCCTAACAATAAATTAGCTAGAAAATCAGCTACTCCCATAAATATTAATCCAGGGAATTCTGAGGCTTTAAATCCACCAAGAGTTCTAAACTTGATCGCTAAACCCATAGTGACGAAAAAGGTTGCTAACCGCATGGTTACCATCGTCATCAATGCGTTGGTCTGTGAGCCGATAGAAATAAAAGTTAACGCAGTGCCAAAACCACATGCAGCACCGAGCGCTAACAAGAGTGGCCGAAGAGGAAGCCCCGCGCTTAGCTCTGGGCCGCTGGCACAAAAAGCACCTGCGAGTGCCAGGATAATTCCTAGCGTGGTAATGAGTGAAAGTTTTTCACCATGCATGACTGCATATGTCATAGGAATAACTGCACTCAGTGCACTTATTGGCGAAACAACCCCCATGCTGCCAGTTGCAAGTCCAGCGTACAAACATAACAAGCCGCAATATCCAAGAAGCCCCGCGCATATTCCAGGTAGAAGAAAACTTACATCTGAAAAGACGCTGTGATCAGAACTATAAGAAATGAGCGCTAAGACAAGACCAAAAGCTAAACCTAAAACTTGCGAAACACCCAGCACGGCAAGTGGTGCATGTTTTCTACTGAGTCGGCCACCTTCAAAATCGGCGCTACCCCACAAGAGGCTCGAGATAAGCGCTAATAGTGATGCCATGCATACAAGGTTACCGCCCCGCCTCCCTGAATATCCCTTTCTAATTCCTTACTCTTAGAAGATGGATGCCGCTGCTTTTGAGAGATTAATTGATCAACTGCGAGAGTTCACACCTAGGGCCGAAGTAGTTCTTGAAGAAGTCCCGGCGCCTCAAAAACTGGCGACATACGCCTTTGCCTTTTCTGCAGACGTCAGCAATGGTCTTGTAGGCGATGATGAGGATGAAATTGCCTCAGGCCGCTTTGTTGTGTTGCATGAGCCCGGTGGACAAGAGACCTGGGATGGCGAATTTCGTTGTGTGACATTTGTGCGCGCAGATGTTGATGTTGCCATGCAGGCCGATCCCCTTCTGCCAGAAGTTGGCTGGCGTTGGTTTTTACAATCATTAGCCGATAATGATTGTGTGATTGCCGCACCTAGCGGAACCGTCACAAGAGTTTCAAGTTCATCTTTTGGAAAATTATCGCCGCGTCACGATGAGTCTGAAATTGAAATTCGTGCGTCATGGACCCCAATCGTTACTGAACCACTTGATCTGCTTAAACACATCAATGGATGGTGCACGCTTATCTCTGAAGTCGCAGGACTCGAACCAGTTCCTATTGGTGTATCTGCGCTTAATGCACAAAGACGCCGTTAGGAATTTTGATGGAAGAGGTTTTAGAAGCAGTTCCATTGTTATCACCTGCCAATGGAACTCCTCCGGTTATCGATACCGAAGCGGCGCTCAGCGATGCAATCGCCCAATTGCGCACGGGGCAAGGCGCTTTTGCGGTGGATGCAGAACGTGCTTCCGGCTTTCGCTATAGCGCTCGTGCTTATCTGATTCAAATTAAGCGTAACGGTGGCGGATTGCATTTAATCGATCCGATTCCATTTGGCCTCAATCATCCACTAATTTCCACGCTTAATGAATTACTCAATACGGACGAAGTGATTTTGCATGCAAGCACACAAGATTTACCCTGTTTACGAGAGATTGGAATCAATCCCACACGGCTTTTTGATACTGAATTAGCTGGTCGAATAGCGGGTTTGCCGCGCGTTGGCCTTGGCCCATTATTGGAATCTCTCATGGGAGTTACCCTGGCAAAAGAACACAGTGCTGCAGATTGGTCAACGCGTCCACTACCGCAGGAATGGTTAACGTATGCAGCTCTCGATGTTGAATTACTTGTTGAACTTCGTGATGCTATGTATGACATTCTCTCTGTTGCGGGAAAATTGCAATGGGCTGAACAAGAGTTTGCTTCAATTTTAAAAGCCCCACCTGCGCCACCACGCGTTGATCCTTGGCGCAGAACATCGGGAATGCATAAAATAAAACGTCGCGACCATTTAGCAATCATCAAGAATCTTTGGATCGCGCGCGATGCTATCGCATTGGTGCAAGATATCGCTGGCGGCAAACTTCTTAATGATTCTGCAATTGTTGAGCTTGCCTTAGCTGCGCCAACTACTAAAAAAGAGTTTGAAAAAACTCTACGTCCGCTTGGCTTGCGCGCACGTTGGATAGATAATCTTCCCACGTGGCTAGATGCCATTGCCGAAGCAGTCTCTCTGCCAGAGAGTGAGTGGCCACCGCTTCGGACAAATGCCGACACATTGCCACCAATAAAACTATGGCGCGAACGCTTCCCTGAAAAATTTGCACCGCTTTCGCACGCGCGAGCCGGTCTAGATTTACTCGCGGTTTCGCACAACATGCCCCTTGAAAATTTAATCTCTCCTGAAATTATTCGCCGTATTTGCTGGCAGCCTCCCGCCCAGTCCACTGTGGCTCTAGATGAACTCTCGGTTAGGGCATCGATGAGCGCGCTCGGTGCTAGGCAGTGGCAGATCGATTTAGCGGCCCCTGTTGTGGCCCATGCCCTTCTGGAGCGTGAAGCCTTACCCGTTGAAGAAGCTCCGGCAGAAGCTCCAGCTGACGCGTGACGAATTACGCAACGAAAGAGTTGCGTAATTCGCCCTCATCCCCTACATTTTCTCCATGCTCAGTTCGTTCATTATCGCCCTGCGGGAAGGCCTCGAGGCTGCCCTCATTGTCGGAATTGTGATTGCCTACGTTCAGAAGAGCAATCGTCAATCAATGCTGGTCTATGTGTGGATCGGCGTGGCATCGGCCGTGGCTTTAAGTCTTGGACTTGGTGCACTGTTGAGCTTCTCCTCCACAACGCTTTCAGAGCATGGAACTGCGCTTTTTGCAGGCATTACCTCCCTGCTAGCGGTCATCCTCGTTACGTGGATGGTTTTCTGGATGAAGCGAACCTCAAAAAATCTGCGCAAAGATATCGCCACTAAAGTCGACAGCGCCTTTCTCAATGGCCCTCTTGCCCTTGCTGGAGTGGCGTTTTTAGCCGTTGTTCGTGAAGGTCTTGAGACCTCACTCTTTGTTTATTCAAACTTCATGAGCGTGGCAGATCCAGTAGGTTCAACTATCGGTTTAATCATTGGTTTTTCAATATCGATTTCAATCGGATATGCGATCTTTAAGGCCACGGTCAGAATAAATCTAGCGAAGTTCTTCACGTATACAGGGGTTGCCTTAATCGTTGTTGCAGCCGGAGTCCTCTCCTATGCAGTCCATGAATTCCAGGAGCTTGGATTTTTACCTGGCGCCGATTCTTACATTTTCGATGTTACAAGCCTGCTTGGACCTCACTCTCTTGTAGGAGCCGTGTTGTCAGGAAGTATCGGCTTTGATTCCAGCACCTCATGGCTACAGGCCGGCATCTACGTTCTCTATGCAGTAACTGTCCTTGGCCTCTATCTTGAGAAGAGCGCGCCTAAAGCCACAGCCCGCGTCTGAGATTCATAGGTGTTCTAAACCTTTACTGGCGAGTAACATAACGCCTACACCGTGAAGCAAAGGATGTCAGTATGTCGCGCAGAGTTGTTTTAGTTGATGCAGTTCGCACACCATTTGGTAAAGCCGGCGGAATGTACGCAGGCACGCGCGCTGATGATTTGATGGTTCGCGCTATTCGAGGATTACTCGATAGAAATCCTACAGTAGATCATGCAAGTATCGAAGACGTTGCTATCGCTGCTGCAACCCAGAGCGGTGATCAAGGAATGAACATCGGTCGAAGTGCAACACTTCTAGCAGGACTACCAAACACTGTTCCTGGATACTCAATCGATCGTTGGTGTGCAGGTGCACTCACTGCCGTCACAACTATTTCTGGCGCAATTGCCATGGGGACCAATGAGATTGCAATCGCTGGCGGCGTTGAGCACATGGGCAATCACCCAATTGGCGAAGGCTTAGATCCAAACCCGCGTTTTCTTGCTGAAAGAATTGTGGAACAAGATGCACTCGCTATGGGTGCAACTGCTGAGCGCTTACATGATCGCTTCCCTACAATCACAAAATTACGAGCCGATATCTTTGCCTTTAACTCACAAATTAAAACAGCTAAGGCATATGAAGCTGGCATCATTCAAGCTGACTTAATTCCAACAGCTGCTCGAAGCGCAGAACTTGGTTGGACAATTGCAACGGTAGATGAACCTCCTCGTCCAGGAACAACCATGGATGGATTGGCATCGCTTAAAACTCCATTTCGCCCTGCAGGTCGAGTAACTGCAGGAAACTCCTCAGGTCTCAACGATGGTGCTACAGCTGCACTCCTTGCTAGCGAAGATAAAGCCCTCGAACTTGGACTTTCAATTAAGGCGCGATTAGTAACGTATGCATTTGCCGGTGTAGCACCTGAAATTATGGGCTACGGTCCAGTTCCATCGACAATTAAAGCTCTCAAGCAAGCAGGTTTAACTATCGAAGACATTGGTCTATTCGAAATCAATGAGGCATTTGCTGTTCAAGTATTAGCTTTCTTAGAACACTTTGGAATCGCAGACGATGACTCACGTGTTAACCCATTTGGCGGTGCTATCGCAGTCGGTCACCCACTTGCATCTTCAGGTGTTCGTCTGATTCTGAACTTAGCGACTAGTTTTAAAGCTCACCCAGAAGTGCGTTATGGCATCACAACCATGTGCATCGGTCTAGGTATGGGCGGAACGATCATCTGGGAAAACCCACACTTTCAAGGAGCAGCTAAATGACAACGCAGATGAAGTTACCTGAAGGCGCACCTGAAGAAGTAATCACTAACGCCTTAGTGCGCGATATAGATCTTGCTGCATTTGGTGGAAAAGGCAACCTTGCCCTCATTACTTTAGATAACAGCCATGACCATAATCGTCCAAATACTTTTGGACCATCATCACTTGCATCACTTGATGGCGCAATTACCGATGCGATCTCGCGCAAACCAACAGCGGTTGCCATTACGGGTAAGCCATTTATCTTTGCCGCTGGCGCGGATCTTTCAGCACTTTCATTCATCCAGAATCGCGATCAGTCACTTGCTATTGGAAAACTCGGTCACGATGTTTTCCGCCGTCTTGATGAGTGCGGAATTCCGACATTTGCATTCATCAATGGCTTAGCACTCGGTGGCGGCTTAGAAGTCGGCCTCCATTGCAATTACCGAACATTAGCTAGCACTGCCTTTACTGCTCTGCCAGAAGTATTTCTTGGTTTAGTTCCTGGGTGGGGCGGGGCAACAATTCTGCCTAAGTTAATTGGCCCTGAACGTGCAGTTCAAGTAATTATGCTTAACGCTCTCAATAACAACACGATGATGAAGGCTAAGGATGCATTGGCACTTGGTGTCGTTGATGCAGTTTATGATCCTGCAGATTTTATTGAACGCTCCGTTGGCTTTGCCGTAAGTGTCCTGAATGGCTCTCACCCAATTGAGCGCAAGGATTACAGTAATGATCCTGCATGGGATAGCGCACTTGCTACTGGTAAGGCAGCGGCGTTAAAAAAATATGGAGGAGCAGTTATTGCATCCCCCATGAAGGCGCTTGAACTAATCGCAGCAGCCAAGACAAATACTCGTGGGGCCGGCTTTGATGCCGAAGATCAAGTCCTTGCTGATCTGACTATGAGTGATGCACTTCGATCATCGCTGTATGCATTTAATCTCATTCAAAAGAAGCGCAAGAAGGTCGAGGGGGCTCCTAAGCCAGCCCTGGCACGCAAAGTGACCAAGGTGGGAGTTGTTGGCGCAGGTTTAATGGCATCGCAATTAGCACTACTACTTCTGCGAAACTTGAAATGTCCTGTCGTAATGACCGATATCGACCAAGAGCGTGCAGATAAAGGTGTTGCTTGGGTTAAGAATGAGCTCGCCAAGGCCGTTGAGAAAAAGCGTATGAATCCTGAAGCTGCTTCACGTTTAGCACTTTTAATTTCAGGTTCAACAGATCAAAATACCTTTGCAGGTTGTGACTTCATTATTGAGGCGATTTTTGAGGAGCTCTCACTTAAACAAGAGCTTTTCAAGAAATTAGAAACTATCGTCTCTCCAGAGTGCGTCTTAGCGACAAACACATCATCGCTCTCGGTTGAAAAAATGAGCGAAGGATTGAAAAATCCTGAACGAGTCGTTGGTTTCCACTTCTTTAACCCAGTAGCGGTTATGCCACTACTAGAAGTAGCACGCACAAGCACCACTGATGATGCAACAACAGCTACAGCAATTACCGTTGGTAAAGAGCTCAAGAAGACGATGATCATCTGCAAAGATGCGCCAGGCTTTGTTGTTAATCGACTCCTCACACGCTTTATGGGTGAGATTACTGACGCGGTAGATGAAGGCACTCCATATGCCATCGCAGACAGTGCAATGAGCTCGATTGGTTTCCCAATGTCACCATTCCAGCTGCTTGACTTAGTTGGCCCTGGGGTAGGACTTCACGTAGCGAAGACTTTGCATCACAACTTAGGTGATCGTTACCGTATTTCACCAACAATGCAGGCCATGGTTGATAAAGGCGTACGTAACTTTTATGTAAAAGCCGCTGACGGTTCAGTAACAGTTAATCCGCAAGCGTTGGAGTTGATTTCGCATGGCGATTCACCATCGACGGCTGAACAAGTTCGCCATCGTGCACTTGCTGCACTTGCCGTGGAGGCACGCATGATGCTTGATGAAGGTGTCGTAAGCACACCTGCTGAAATTGATTTGTGCATGCTCATGGGGGCCGGCTGGCCGATGCATCTAGGTGGAATTCTGCCGTATCTAGATCGTGAAGGTATTAGTGATTCTGTTTGCGGGAAGCGTTTTCATCCTGCTGGGGTTGCATCTCTTCCTTAAAGTTACTGCTCCACTCAACAACGCTCCGGGCAATGTTTTGTGCTGTCATCCCTAAGTCAGTCAATATTTCACTGCGCTTTGAGTGTTCAATAAATTCAAGTGGAACTCCGATGGAGTGAAGGGCGATATTTACTTCGGCATCGCGCAACATTTCAGAGATTGAACTTGCAATACCGGCATGACGAATTCCATCTTCAACAACAACAATCGTGGAATAACGCTGGACCATGGTGATTAACGATGCTGGCAATGGCTTCACCCATCGCAAATCTATGACCGTCACGCCAACGCCTTCTCGAAATGCCTGGGATGCAGCTTCCACAGCCAGAGATGCCATCGCACCAACGCTGATCATTAAGACATCGGCGCTTTCTCCCCGATACAAAATATCGATTCCATCGCGACGTTCGAAAGCTGGAATATCAGCCGTTACCACTCCCTTAGGAAAACGCACCATCGAAGGTGCATCATTAATCTCAATCGCTTCATTCAACAACTCACGAAGTCGCGCACCGTCTCTTGGTGCGGCTACATGCATCGTTGGAACAATTCCAGTTAATGCTAAATCCCAAATTCCATGATGAGATGGACCGTCATCTCCTGTGATTCCCGAACGATCAAGAACAAAAGTCACGCCAGCTTTATGTAGTGCAACGTCTAAAAGCATTTGATCAAATGCGCGATTCAAAAAAGTTGAATACACGGCAACAACTGGATGCAGCCCAGTAAACGCCATACCAGCAGCACTTGTTACAGCGTGTTGTTCGGCAATACCTACATCGATTGTGCGATCTGGATAGCGCTTCTGAAACTCGTCTAAGCCCGTTGGTCCCAGCATCGCCGCCGTGATTGCCACTACATCGCCGCGCTTGCTACCTACTTCTACTAACGCCTCTGCAAAAACCTTCGTCCACGTGGTGCCGCTCTTTGCTAGCGGTTCTCCTGTCTCAGGATCAACCACACCAACGGCATGAAACTTCTCGGCTTCATCGGCTACTGCAGGTTGATGACCACGACCCTTTTCAGTAATTGCATGGACCAAAATCGGTGCACCATATGCTTTAGCTTGAGTAAGAGCGCGCTCCATAGCTCCAATGTCATGTCCGTCGATTGGGCCCATATATTTAAGACCCAAATCTTCAAACATTCCTTGCGGCGCAACAATGTCTTTAATTCCCTTTTTCATTCCATGGAGTGTGTCAAAAATCGGCCCACCTACTACTGGAGTTTTTTGAAGAACTTCCTTTCCCCAATCAAGGAATTTTTCATAACCGCTAGTTACGCGCAATGTCGACAAGTACGTTGCAACTCCACCGATAGTAGGTGAATAGGAGCGCTCGTTATCATTGACAACGATTACTAAATTTCTTTTCTCTGCTGGAGCAATATTGTTAAGGGCCTCCCAAGACATTCCTCCAGTGAGTGCGCCATCCCCCACTACAACAACTACATGGCGATCATCTAAACCTTGCAGCTGGAAGCCACGTGAGATTCCATCTCCCCAGGAGAGCGCCGTTGATGCATGTGAGTTTTCAATAACATCGGATGTGCTTTCACTTCGGTTTGGATATCCTGAAATTCCACCTCGCTGGCGCAGTTGGTCAAAACTTTCTGCACGGCCAGTAAGAATTTTGTGAACGTAGGATTGATGCCCAGTATCAAAGAGAACAACATCACGAGGAGAATCAAATACTCGGTGAATTGCGATAGTCAGCTCTACAACACCCAAGTTTGGGCCTAAGTGACCTCCAGTTTTAGAGACCTTCTCAACTAAAAAACTGCGAATCTCGTGGCTTAACTCATTGAGTTGAGCAAGTGAAAGGGGGGCCAAATCAGCAGGCGATTTAATCTGGCTCAACATGGAGTCAAGTTTATGGGAGAACTATCCTAAGAGCGAACGCAATACGTACTGCATGATGCCGCCGTGGCGATAATAATCGGCCTCACCCGGCGTATCGATGCGCACAGTTGCGCTAAAGCTCTTATCTCCAGCAGTAACCACTAACTCTTTTGGCACGCCCCCGGTATTGAGTGCAGTAATTCCAGAGATTGAAAATACTTCTGTGCCATCAAGGCCTAATGATGCAGCGCTTTCGCCGGCTTTAAACTGAAGTGGTAACACTCCCATACCGATCAAATTTGAGCGGTGAATACGTTCAAAACTTTCAGCGATGACAGCTCGTACTCCCAGTAGCGCCGTACCTTTGGCGGCCCAGTCGCGTGAAGAGCCAGAGCCATACTCCTTGCCTGCAAGGATTACTAATGGAACTCCGCTGTTTTGGTAAGCAGCAGATGCTTCATAAATAGTTGTCTGTTCGCCACCATTTAAGAAATTACGAGTGAAGCCACCCTCCACACCATCCAGCAACATATTCTTAAGACGAATATTTGCGAAAGTTCCACGGATCATTACTTCATGATTTCCACGTCGTGAACCATAAGAATTAAAATCTTTACGATCTATTCCATGGTCAGCTAAGTACTTACCGGCGGGAGAATCAGCTTTGATATTTCCGGCAGGTGAAATGTGATCAGTAGTTACAGAATCTCCAAGAACTGCTAGAACTCGCGCACCAGAAATATCAGTTACTGGTGCTGGAGTCTTTGGCATATTGTCGAAATAAGGTGGTTTACGAACATATGTTGATGTGGCATCCCACTCAAAAACTTTGCCGGCAGGGGTTGCAAGTGACTTCCAACGATGATCGCCTTCAAAGACTGATGCATAATCCCTCGTAAACATTTCCGATGAAATAGATGCGTCAATAACCGATTGAATTTCTTGCGGTGTTGGCCAAATATCTTTCAAATAAACCGGATTTCCATCAAGATCATTTCCAAGTGAGTCTGTGACAAAGTCATGGTCCATCGTTCCGGCGATTGCATAAGCCACAACTAATGGCGGAGATGCTAAATAATTCATCTTAACGTCGGGGCTAATGCGGCCCTCAAAATTGCGATTACCAGAAAGCACTGCCGTGACCGCTAAATCACTCTCATTAATGGCTTTACTGATATCGACAGGTAGAGGACCCGAGTTACCAATACAGGTTACGCAGCCGTATCCAACTAAGTGAAAACCTAATGCCTCCATGTAACGAGTGAGATCTGCACGGTCATAGTAGTCAGTGACTACTTTTGAACCTGGAGCGAGCGTAGTTTTAACCCACGGCTTAGATGTAAGACCTTTTTCTACGGCTTTCTTTGCGAGTAATGCTGCACCAATCATGACTGAAGGGTTAGAAGTATTTGTACATGAAGTAATCGAGGCTATAACAACGTCGCCATTCTTTACTCGTGTAGTACCGGCTGCGACCTCCCCCTTGGCGGTTTTATCAGTGAAATATGTAGGAACTATTTGAGCAAAAGCAGCCTTGGAATCACTCAATGAGATGCGATCTTGTGGACGCTTAGGTCCTGAGATAGATGGAACAACCGTCGAAAGATCTAGCTCTACAACTTGTGAAAAACGGGGTGCAACAGATGGATCGTGCCAGAGGCCCTGTGTCTTTGCATATTTTTCAACAAGAGCTACTTGATCATCACTGCGTCCAGTTAAGCGAAGATAGCGAAGAGTTTCTTCGTCAATTGGGAAAATTGCACACGTTGAACCATATTCAGGGCTCATATTTCCAATAGTTGTGCGATTTGCCATCGGGACAGAGACAACGCCAGGACCGAAGAATTCGACGAACTTTCCAACCACGCCAACTTTTCGAAGAATTTCTGTAATCGTCAAAGCCATGTCTGTAGCTGTTGTGCCAAGTGGTAACTGCCCAGTTAATTTAAATCCGACGACGCTTGGAATTAACATAGAAACTGGCTGACCCAACAGTGCAGCTTCGGCCTCAATGCCGCCTACTCCCCAACCTAGAACCGCTAAACCGTTAACCATCGTTGTGTGAGAATCTGTTCCAACAACTGTGTCAGGGTATGCGCGCATCACACCAGAGACTTCACGAGTCATTACAACGCGTGCTAAATATTCAATGTTAACTTGGTGGACAATTCCAGTCCCAGGTGGAACAACTTTAAATTCATCAAATGCACTCTGGCCCCAGCGCAAAAAGCGATAACGCTCTTGATTGCGCTCGTACTCAATATCTGTATTTTTCTGAAACGCATCCTTAGTTCCAAAGACATCTGAGATTACTGAGTGATCGATAACGAGCTCTGCAGGTGCAAGTGGATTTACCTTGGATGCATCTCCACCTAACTCCACAATTGCTTCACGCATAGTGGCAAGATCAACAACACATGGAACGCCAGTAAAATCCTGCATAAGTACTCGAGCAGGGGTGAATTGAATCTCAGTGTCTGGCTCAACCGTTGGATCCCATTGCGCAAGGGCTGCGATGTGATCTGCAGTGATATTGGCACCATCTTCGGTGCGAAGCAGATTCTCAAGCAAAACTTTCAGCGAGAATGGAAGAGTTGAGGCTCCCTCAATGGCTGAGATATCAAAAATCTCATAACTCTTACCCGCAACTTCCAGATTTTTCTTTGCGTTAAAAGAGTTTTTACTCATTGTGAACCTTCCGAGTTAAGGATGTGAGCGTCAAGATACCTTAGCCGGTAGGTACAACGCAACACATTCGATGTGATGTGTCATTGGAAAGAGATCGAAAGCCCTTATTTTTGCGAGTGAATAACCGAGTTCAAGAAAGTAAGCAGAATCACGTGCCAATGCCGCCGGGTCGCACGCCACATAAACAACTGCGCGTGGCTTAATTCGTGCAATTTCTGCCAATACATTCTTTCCTGCACCATCACGTGGTGGATCTAAAACAATTACATCAGCATGTGTTACGCGAGGTATTAACTTTGCGACGTCTCCAGTAATTACTTTCACATTATCAGCTTCAGAAAAATTACGAATCGCATCACTTGTTGCATTCTTAGAGCCTTCATAAAGTTCAATCGTTCCGCTTGAACCCACGTGAGGAAGTAGCGCTGCAGTGAACAGACCAACTCCACCATAGAGATCGAGTACTCGGTCGCCCTCTTTGACATTGGCAAAATCGAGAACGACTCCAGTGAGAACTTCTGGTGCAAGCTTATGGCTCTGCCAAAAAGACTCTTGGCTTACATCCAGTGTTCTTCCAACGATTTCTTGATGCAAAATTTGTGGACCTTCTGTTAAGCGCGATTTTTCAACTCCGCGGCTAGGGGCTAAAGCGATATTACGTTCACCGGTATTAGAAACTGCAATCTCAACGCGAACATCGGCCTTCCATTCTTTTGCAGCTAAATCAGCAAAGTGCATCTCTTCTGTTAGCGTTAAACAATCATTGACGGGTATAACTGCATGACTTCGAGATCCGTAAAAACCAAGTTGACCTTGGTGGTTAGTAGTTGCAATTGCCCTTGTTCGCCAATGCAACGGCTCGCCCACTTCCTCAACTTCTACGCGCACGTGCATTTTGGCAATACGAGAAAATTGTTCAGTAATCACATCAGACTTTAAAGCGCGTTGGCGTTCGAGCGTAATATGTTGAAAATCGCATCCACCACAACCAGTTCGATGAGAGAACTCGCATGGTGGAGTTACTCGATCTGGCGATCTCTCTAAAACTTCTAGGACTTCTGCCCGGTTAAAACTGCTCCCCGTAGAGATAACTTGGATACGACACTTTTCGCCTGGGATTGCATGGCGGATAAAAATAACTGCGCCTTCGTGGCGTGCAATAAAATGGCCCCCATGAACCAGCTTTTCAATCTCAACCTCTAAGACATCCCCGATTGCCACGCGCGTTTTCTTTGATGATGTCATGGAACTAAGCCTATGGGTGTAAGTTGTCACCTGTGCACGTAGTCATCATGGGTTGCGGTCGAGTCGGGTCTTCTTTAGCTACCGAACTTGAGGCCGCTGGCCATACCGTCTCAGTGATCGATCAAGCTCGCGAAGCCTTCAGACGACTTGGTCCAGATTTCAAAGGCCGAACCGTAACTGGCGTTGGATTTGATCGTGACACATTACTTGAAGCCGGTATTCAAGATGCCGATGCTTTTGCTGCAGTGAGCAATGGAGATAACTCAAATATTTTGGCAGCTCGCGTTGCCCGTGAAACCTATGGCGTTCAAAATGTTGTTGCCCGAATCTATGATCCAGGCCGCGCTGAAATTTATCAGCGACTTGGAATCCCAACAGTAGCTACAGTTTTATGGGCAACTGATCAGATCCTTCGAAGGCTTTTACCAGAGGGTTCACGCTCTGAATGGCGAGATGCCAGCGGAACAATTCAACTTTGTGAAATGCATCCACATAATGATTGGTATGGTCGATCAATTCTTTTGATAGATCAATTAACCTCAGCGCGAGTTGCATTTGTTACGCGGCTAGGCGTTGGAATGATTCCCGATGTTCACACAGTTTTGCAACAAGGCGACTTAATTCACGTCATGGTCGCAGATGAAGATATTGCACGCGTTGAGTCAATCCTTGCATCATCACCGGAAGGCGAACGCCAATGAGAATAGCCATCGCTGGTGCCGGAAATGTTGGGCGAGCCATTGCACGAGAACTTCTTGATAATGGTCACCAAGTTCTTCTGATAGATAAAGACCCTAAGGCGTTGAAGTTAGAGAGCGTCCCTGATGCAGAGTGGTTGATGGCCGATGCCTGTGAAATTACCTCTTTGGATAATGCACACTTAAACAATTGCCAAGTTTTAGTTGCAGCAACGGGTGATGATAAAGCTAATTTAGTGACTTCCTTACTGGGAAAAACTGAGTATGGAGTACCACGTGTTGTGGCACGCATTAATCATCCAAAGAATGAATGGCTTTTTGATTCATCCTGGGGCGTAGATGTTGCAGTATCAACCCCACGTATTATTTCGGCACTCGTAGAAGAGGCCGTGAGCGTTGGCGATGTCGTTCGATTATTTTCATTTAAGAAAGGCCAAGCTAATTTGGTCGAGCTCACTTTGCCAGATGGCTCAGCTTGCATCGGTAAAACTGTAGAAGAGATCGCGCTTCCAGATGATGCAGCACTGGCTGCAATTGTTCGCGATGGTCGTGTTATTACGGCAAAGGCCCATGAAGTATTTGCTGCAGGTGACGAACTACTTTTTGTAGCTTCATCTACTGCTGAAGTTCAGATAAAGGCCTGCTTCATCGCTTAATCCTTGGCGGTATGAACAGGTGGTGCGGTCTTAATCACCAACCAGGATAAATATCCAGCGGCAATAAAAAGTGGATACCCCATGGCTAAATTGACGCTACCAAGTAGGTTTACATTTCCACTTCTATAAATCGGATATTGCACTGCAATTCGAGCGAAAAACATGATGACCCAGATCCAACTAGCTTTTACATAGACCTTTTTGCGCGCGGGATCTTTTCGCCATGCAAAGTTCTCACCCAGTAAAGGTCCTAAAACAAGACCGAGAATTGGCCAACCAGCAAGATTTCCTATCAAATATGCACTTCCATACGCCAAATTTGTCAATAACTTTGGAATATAGAAATCAGAGGCGTTGCCACTCTTATTAGCGAAGTAAGCGCAGATCAAGACGCCTACTAAACCCGATACTGCGTGCTGAATTGTATCTCTGCGCGCTAGGCGAACGATTGCCAAAAATATCGACAGGATTAGCGCCCCAAGTAAAGCGCTCTTCAGATCATCCTTAATGTTAAAAACAATAAGAAAAACTATTGCTGGTAAGCCAGAATCGATAAGGCCTTTAGTTCCGCCTAAAGCGCTCATTACTTTATCGCGGTCTTGATTATGTTCGCTCATGCGCGCCCACTCGATCCAAATCCGCCTGATCCCCTATCGGTACCGGGAAGAGATGACACTTCAATGAAATCAGCATGCTCGACTTGTTGAATCAGCAGCTGAGCAATTCGATCGCCTTTTTTGAAAGTTACCGAATCTTTACTGTCAAGATTAATTAAAATACATGAAATCTCTCCACGATAACTCGCATCAATTGTTCCAGGTGAATTAACCAGGCTAATTCCATGTTTAATCGCAAGACCTGAACGTGGATGAACTAGTGCAACATATCCAGGTGGCAAAGCGATTCTAATTCCTGTTGGAACCAACATGCGCTCCCCTGGCTCCAATGTGAAATCGATCGTGGTCGTTAAATCAGCTCCAGCATCTCCCGGTTTTGCATACGTTGGTAGCGGGATGGATGGATCAGTGCGAGTGATCAGAACGTTTAGGGATTTCATTTTAGGGATTAATCTCAAAATCTGGATCGACAAAGGCTAAAATCTCTGGATTCTTTGAAATCTGCTCTAAATATTCTTTAGGTGCATTGGTAAGAAAATGCTCCATGGGAACAATGACATAGAGAGCGGCTGCACGCAGGGCGATAGGACCATCAGGTGAGTTCAATCTGCCTTCTGCGCTTCCATAAACCTTGCGGTTGACTTGTCCAGTAATTCTGGCGCTAATGTGCAGCGTTGATCCCAAGGGAACGGGTCGAAGGAAATCAGTTTCCAATCGCGCAGTGACTGCCGGTGCACGTAAAAGCCACATCAATTTACCGAGAGCTTCATCAAAGGCAAGTGAAAGTAAGCCGCCATGGGCTAAACCAGGAGCACCTTGGTGATCCTCTGTCACAGTGAACTGTGCTGTGATATTTACATCTTCACCGACATAGGCAACCAGATGTAAACCAGTTGGGTGCAGATCACCGCAACCGAAACAGTGTCCAAAGTGCGATGGGATTTTTGAACCAACCGGTGGAGCTTTTGGGTGGCGCTGCGGAATCAGTGCACCTTCTGGAGGTGTGGTGCTGGCGACCCGACTCATGAGGCAAGCCTATCCGATACCGTATCGCCTATGCGATTCCGAGAAGTAGTTCGTATGCCTCTATGGCTCTTACTGCTCATTTATTTCTTCTTTTTATCCTTCGTTGTCTCCATCTGGGCCGCTCTTGGAAATAATGCCGCGCTGGTAACTCTTGCGATTCTTACTGCGTTATTGATTCTTCTGTATGTTAAATCATCCTTAGAGATCCAGGTCGATGAATCACAGCTATGGGTAGGTAAAGCGCATATTGAATATAAGTACATCGGTGCCACAGTTGCGCTCACAGCTGATGAAATGAAGAATATTCGTACGCGCGATGCCGACCCCTCGGCACATCTTGAGATTCGATTTTGGAATCCGCATGGCGTAAAAATTCACATCAATGATTCCCGAGATGTAACGCCATATTGGCTGGTGACAAGTAAGAAAAGCGAAGAGCTAAGTAAGATTCTTAATTCTCTAAAA
>Ga0214919_10002430_pt1 | contig 29360 bp, 43 predicted proteins | sample LL1503_MetaG_FD_177994 | JGI IMG/M metagenome (GOLD analysis project Ga0214919, IMG submission 177994) | Freshwater microbial communities from Lake Lanier, Atlanta, Georgia, United States - LL-1503 | ecosystem: Environmental > Aquatic > Freshwater > Lake | place: USA: Georgia | collected... | reverse complement strand
AGTTCCTACATTACAGCAATAAACAAATTCGCAAAAGAAAAAAAAAGACCTTTAGGAAGAAGAATATTAATGCCATGCTTTAATATCGAATATAAAATTTCTAAAAGAGAATTGATTAATTTCAAGAATATACTTGTATAATGTATTTTAAAAGCATATAATTAGTAAGATGTTTTTAACACTTAAGGAGATTTAGATGAAAACTTGTACTAAGAAATTGCCCAGCACCAGTAAAGATAGCCTTAATAAGGCTGGTACTATTAAAGCTAGCACAAAAGGAACTATTAAGTTCCAAGTAAAGAAAATTACAGTCAAAGGAAAGCAGTATTATGAAGCTATTTGCAGCATTGATGGGCTGAAACCTACAAAACTTAGCAAGGTAGATACAGACTGTACTTTGTTTGAAAACAAAAGCGGGATTGTTTCTGCTTGTAATGCAAGAGCAAATAAACTTAGTTGCAAAAGCTGTATTGTTTTACCAGTAGAATAATTTTTAAATATATTTTATAATATTATAAAGACAGTTATGAAAATAACTGTCTTTTTTTTTGTTTTGAGTAATAAATAATTATATTATCTTAACAAAGGAATATTATTATGATGAAACCAGAAAAGAAAAATCCTAATAAAAAAAACAATGTACCAATACAAAATCCACCTGCAGAAGTTCAGAAAAAAATAGATCAGCCCCAATCTAATCCGCCTTCAGAAGGATGTGGCTGTGGTGGTTCTGAAAGAGCAAATGTAGTAAGAAGAGTTATAAATACTAAAAGAAAAGGTTAAACCTAGAAAGAGGAAATATGTGTGGATGTAACAAGGCTAAAAGTTCAAGCTATAAAAATTTAAATCAAGTTCCAATTCAAAATAAAGTTGTTTCAAGCTTTATAACTAGGTCTAACATTTTACAAAAAAATGTAAACCCAGCTGGACAAAATTCTCCGTTGCCAACTAATCAAAATAAGCTTAGTAAAAATGGAGAAATCATTAGAAAAGCATTATTGGAAAAAAATAAAAACAATAACAAGAAATATTTTAAATAATGCATATATAAGTTAACCCTTTTAGGAGAAAGAATTATTATGTTGAATTACAACAATTGGAAAAAATTAAACGAAAACCTCGGATCAGTTAATCTTGGTCTTTCTGGTAATCAGAATCTAGGAATTATGATGGACCAACGCATGAGTGATTTTATGCCTTCAGAAGAAGATGAAGTAAAAAACAAAAATTATGAAGATGAAGACATTGATGACGAAGATGATGAAGACGATGAAGATGATGAAGACTTCGAAGATGATGAAGATGATGAAGATGATGAAGACTTCGAAGACGATGAAGATGATGAAGACGATGAAGATGATGAAGATGATGAAGACGATGAAGACGATGAAGACGATGAAGATGATGAAGACGATGAAGATGACGATGAAGATATGAGTATGAACATAAAAGATGGTAAAGAAGGAAGAGATATGGATTTATCTAAATGCGGATCTTACATGGCTTCTGAAAATACTATGCCAAAACATATTCCTTCTTTTAAAGATTGGCAAAAAAGCGTTTCTTCAATGCTTGATAATTCTTGTGTAACAAAAGCAAATTTTGATGGCATGGTAAACGAAGCTCAGGTGAAATTTGGTGCAGGAGTTGATAATCCACTTGAAAGATTTAAAAGTAAATTAACTAGAGCTAATTTTAGTACTCAGAGGCTAACTGCTTTAGCCAAAGAGATTATCAAGGCATTACATGATTCTTTTGTAGATAAAATGTCTGATGGTGTTGCAAAGGCTAAATTAATGAGAAGTATTAAGGAAGCTTTTGCCCAAGAAATTGGTGAATTAGAAACTGAAGACAAAAAAGCTACTGTAGTTTCTAAACCTGCTGGAATGGCTAAACCTGCTGGAATGGCTAAACCTGCTGGAATGGCTAAACCTGCTGGAATGGCTAAGCCTGCTATGATGTCTAAGGATGGAATGATGGGCAAGCCTTCTATGATGAAGAAGAAAATGAAGAAGATGAATAAAATGAAGAAAAAGTAATTATTAATTAATAACTTTAAAGCCCTGTGGAATCCACAGGGCTTTTTTATTTGCCTTTTATTTTTATTTACTTAAAATGCTCTTATGATCAAAGAAGCATTTGTAAAATATCTTGATTTTGGTTACCAACCAATACTTTTGCATTACGGTGCAAAAGTTCCAATATTTTTCAAGTGGCAAAAAAATTACAATCATAATAATTATTTGCCATTATTAGATAGTGGAAAGAAATACAACATTGGCTTGCTGCTTGGTAAAACAGTTGATATAGAGGGAGATTCAGAAGAAGCAAACGAAATATTAAACAATAACTTTATGATGATTAATCATCCTATTTACAAAAGCAAAAAATCTTATCATCATTTATTCAAAAACACTTTTAGGAATATATCAAGAATTCAAATTGGAAGAATTGAAATTAGAGGATATTGCCATCAGTCTGTAGTTCCGCCTAGTAATGTAAACTCTGAAAAAGGATATGCTTGGATAGAAGATCTAGTTCATTATAATGATTTACCAGAAATACCAATTGAGTTTGCAAAGTTTTACAATCTTCCTTCACTTAAAAGAATAGTAAAGGAAAAGGCAAGAGGTGAAAATTTATCTGTTATTTGGTGTAGCAGATGCAGGAAAAAAAAGCTTTTAAATGAAAGTTTAATAAGCAATATTTTATCTAAGCCTGAAAAATGGTGCTGTAAGCCATGTAGGAAAATTAATTAATATCTGTTGTTTTCAATTTCTGTAATTATATTTACAGGTAAAAAGTTATAAATAAAAGCTAAATATTTTTTAATTTTAACAAAATCACTTTTGTTCAATGCAACTGCTAGTTCAAAATAATCATATCCAAAAACATTAACATAATCTTTAGATGTATCATAAAACTTATGATAATCTCCATTTTCTAAACATGAATAGCAAAATGAAATAATATCATATATTAGTTTTGCAATATTACTGTTTTCTGATTTAAGCCAAAAATTGCTTAAGAAATAATATGATATTTCATTACCATATTTTGAATAATCTCCAGCTTTAAAGAATTTTTTTCTTATAACTTGATCGTGATCATCATCAATAAAATACATTGGAACAGCTAAGAATAAATCTAATAATTTTACAAATACATCGCAATTTATATTATCTAAAAATAAATCACTGTTAATTGTCAAAGAACTTAAAGAGGGCATAATAATGCTTTTGTAAACATTTTTATTAAAAATATTCATTTCATAAATATTTTTAATTTTATTAATATTATCATTGCATTCTTGTAATTCACTTTGTTTGTTGTAAAAATCTACATTTTCTTCTAATTCTAAAAACTTTGCATAGGATATCTCTGCATTAATTAAATTTAAACTGTCGCTTAAAACATTAATATTTTCGCTTATTTTTTTAATAAAGTCATATTCTGAGGTTGATTTAAACCGTAATGCAAAATAAAAAAAGTTATAAGTATAATTTGGTAAATGAAGTGTATTATTTTTTTTATTTAATTGTTCAATAACATTATAAGAATTTATAAAAGAGTTATTTTGAGTCACAAAAAAGCTTGAATTTGTGCCAATGATCAAAATAGTCTCCTGTTTTGAAATTTAATATATTATTATAACATATATAATAATCTAAAACAAAAAAAATCAACCTTTTTATAAATAAAATATGAGTAAATATAATGATTTGAGTAATATTTTAAAATATAAATATTCAGGTGGTTTTGATAACGAAGATTCAAATAAATCTATTGGTGGTGACATAAGCAACTCTTACATTGAAAACTACAAGCAAAATATTTTCAATAGCATTGATGAAAACGATTATAAACAAGGATTAATTGACTATAGATGTATTTATTTAGAAAATATATCAAGTAAAAGAATTTATAATTTATCAGTTTCACTAGGAGATTTTTTCAAAGGTGCAATATTTAATCTTGGATTTAATTTTAAAAATGATATTCAAACAATAACAATTACTGGTGGTGACTTTATTAATAATCAAAGATTGACTTTTTCATTTAAAAATAGAAGATTTACTGTTGGATATAATACAAATATTAATATTTTCAAAAATAATTTTCAAAAATCAATTAATAAAATAGTTAATTTAAAAGATGTTACAGTTGATGGAAATTACGCTAACGGCAATAGCGTTTTGACTATTTATTTTAAAGAAATTTCAGGCTACAAACAACAGCCGTTAATACAACTTGAAAGCTACACACTTACCCCAGAACCAACAGTAACAATTATAAAAAAGCAAAATGGAAGTCCTATTAATTGCATTCAAGGTAAACTAAACAACACTTTTCAGTCCCCGAATGAAATTAATTTTTCAAAAGATGGTATGAATTTTAAATTTTTATTTTTAGAAGCAGATGATTTTCTTCCTATTTGGTTGCGAAGGCAAGTTTTTTCTGGTATTGTACCGATTGAAAATGATGGATGTAGCATTATTATAAAAGCTTTAATTGAATCCAAAGGATAGTTTATGATAGAACCTAGGAAGATTTTCTTTACGACATTAATAATAATACTTTTAATGCCACATTTATTCGCAAAATTTCAAGTAAATGAATCTGATTCAAAAAAAGATGATATTTATAATGCTTATTTAAAAATAAAAAATAATTTCAAAGATGAAAAGTTTTGGAACTCATCCGAAATTTCCAAAGACAAACAAAAAATAAAGTATGATGAATTTGATGATATTAAAAAAAATCTTATAAAGCAAATCATTATTAAAGCATGTAGAAATTCCATATGCAATAAAGCCACCGAAGAAGAAAAAAAATCTATTAGATATGAAGATACACTAAAAGACCTTGATGATATTGACAGGAAATTAAAAACTGATCTTTATAAGATTAAACCAGAATGGTTTACCGAACTAGATAAAGAAATTTTTTTGGAAATTAAAAAATGATTAACGAAAAATGTTTTTTTGATAAAGAAAAATGTATTAATGTTAAAAATATAGTTATTTATTTGACATTAGAAAATGGAAGTACAAAAATACAAAATTGCTGTGGTGATTGCTTATACAAAATAAAACAAAGTAACATTGTGGAAGACAATTTAATCAGTAGTAAAATAAATAAAAAATGTCCTACCTGTCAATCAAACATTATTGATATTTGTAAAAAAAGAGCAGGATGTCCTTTGTGCTATGTTTATTTCAAGAAAGAGTTTGAAGAAATATTAGAATCTTATCACGGTTCAAAAAAACATATTGGAAAAATAGCATTAAGTAAAAAAGAATCTATACTTGCTTCTCATGTAATAAATGATTTGGAAGAATTATTTAAAAACAAAGAAGAATCTTGTCACATTAAAGAAATAATAGAAAATATAAAAAATAATTAATTTAATTTTGAAACAAGTAAATCTTTTTCTTTAATTATTCTGCTTAAATTTGATTTATTTTTAATCATATTAATCAAATCTATTAAATTTGTAATTTTTTCTCTGATTGTTTCAATGTTCTTAAGCTCTACCCATTCTGAAAAACTTTCTGGATTAATTATTCCCATGCCTTGCCAAAACCTAGAAGTTCCTTGTTTTGCTAATAATTCTTCTAAGTTTTTAACAGTTTTAGAATTTTCCTTAAAGATTTCTCTATAGTCATTTGCATTCATTGTAGCATTTGGATCAATATTTCTTTTAGAAGATAAAATTAATGCTGCGACACCAACAGCAAAAGGACATGCCATACTAGATCCACTCATGTAAGCATAAGTATTTTTGGGAACACTACTGTAAATTTTAACGCCAGGTGCTACAAAATCTAAGTTTGGTCCTGTGCAACTAAAACTTGCTCTTAAACAATTTTCATCTACAGCACCAATTGATATAGCCTCTGTATAAGCAGCTGGATACAAAAGCTGCTCTGTATTACCTGCATTTCCAGCAGCAACAAAACAAATAGTATTGTTTTTTGCTGCATTTTCTATTGCAACTCTAATTTCTTCAATTGGATCTCTTGTTCCCAAAGACATACAAATAATATCTGCTTTTACACTTACAGCGTAATTAATGCCATTTAATACAGCTTCCATATCTCCAGCACCATAATTATTTAACACCTTAATTGGTATTATTTTAGCTTTAGGTGCTATTCCAACTATTCCAAAATCGTTGTTTTTTGCTGCAATAATTCCTGAAACATGAGTTCCGTGAGAGTTGAAATCTTGAGGAGGCAAATCTTTTTCTACAAAATTAGCACCATTTTCTATATTTTCTTTTAAATCAGTATGCTCTAAATCAATTCCAGTATCCAAAACTGCAACTCTGACATTTTCACCTTTAGAAAACTTCCATATGTCTGGTATATGAAAATTAGTTATTTGCCAACCTAATTTTTGTTCTTCGCTCTGAAAAGATATGACATTTTCTTTTATATAAGGAAGTAAATTACAAGGTATGTTCTTTAAATTTCTATTGTTCATAAATTTAATTTCCAAAAAATATAAGATTAAAATATATATTATGTGACAATTAAAAATGTGCAACAATGAACTAATAATAAATGAATTAATAAAAAATGTGTAACAACGAACCAATAACAAACAGGTCTACATTTACTGAGCTTTGTCCAGGACAGGGCGGAAGTATAATGGATGAAACAAAAATTTTGTTTCCGATTGGACCTGGCCCCACTACTCAACTTAGACATAGAGCAAGAATTGTAATAGGTGGCGAAAACCTAGAAGAAATTTGTAGCATTCAGAATACTAGTACAGAAGGCTGTGAACATGGAATAGTAACAAGAAATATTCCACATGTAACAAATATATTTCCAATATACGAAGAAAAAACAAATATAGTTTTAAGCAATACAATAATTTTAAATTATCTTGTTGCTTCTGGGAAAAGCTTTAACATATCTGGTTTTAATGTAAGTGGTGATCTGCCAGCTAAATATAAATTAATTATTCAAGATGATTTATTAAATAGTCAAACATATTTCACATACAGAACTAATGCAGGAAATTTAAATGGAATATTTAATCTTACTACTTCAATTGGCTCAATTACAGAAGGATATAGAATTCAAATTGTTGGAAATTTAATTTCTTCATATAATGGAAGCCCTCCAGCTGCAAATTACGAAGCAACACTTTTAGGATTTGAAACTACAAATATTTAACTACTATATTAAACATAAAATATTTAATTTTTAATAAATCATTTATATATTTAAACATATTTTTCAAATGTAACATAATACATAATATTAAATATTATATTTAAAAGTAGGAATAATATGCCTGATGTAAATACTGGTTTAGGCGTTACAATATTCGGGGATGGCTACATTGGAGGTGCTGGGCAAGCCGATTTAGTAGCTGTTGTTATTAATAACGCTTTAAAAGTTGATAATAGTAGCGTTATTCAACCAGTATCAGGAACTATATTTTCAAGCAATTTAACTACAGATAATACTAAAGTCGTAAGTCAATATGGAGAAGTAAATTCTGTTGCTCCATACTCAAGTGGCGATATTTATTACACTCTAGCTCCTTCTACAACATTTTATTTAAAAGGTATTATGGCAAGTTCTTCTGGAGGTCCATGTAAAGTAATTGTAGATCATGGATTATTATATGACGGAGCTATTACCACGGGAACAACTATTGCCACTGGTTTTTATTCAAGTGCTGTTCCATATTTATTAATGGAATTTACTCAAGCTGAAATTATAACTTCTGATGCTAATCCATATGGAATTAGAGTTAGGATTGTAAATAACAATCCTAATCCTCAAGATGTCTACGCCAAAATCATGGGACAAAAAGAATAATTAGTTTTTATTTTCTGATTTAAATAAATAAAGTATGCATATTATTCAATATTTAATGAATATGAATTTAAAGTGCTTTGCTTATGATGGGCAAGGTAAAGTAAGTTTTAATGGTGTTGCTTACTCATCAATTACTATATTTGAATTCAGGTCAATTTTAAAATTTGTTCCATTCGATGTTGGTTATGACTTAAAAGGAATACAATGGCGTATTGTAAATGTTTATTATGAAAATGATATTTCTTTTTATGATGCATCTAACGGAATTGGAATTACCAGATTTGATAATTTTAATTTATTTAACGCTTCTGAAATTAATGCAATAAGACAAAATAAATTAGACGGTGAAATAGAATCAATTATAAATAAAATTAAACAACTAAACTCATATATTCCCACACCAGAACCTCAATCATTTAGTTTACCACTTAAATTTAGACCAGATGATATTGTATATGATATTAACGGAATTCAATGGAGAGTAAAATCAGTATTAGAACAGAATAATTCAATTGTTATTAACGCAAGCAATAAATCAGAAAATAGAACATTTAATGAAAATGAATTGCGTGATTCATCTGAAATTGATGATTTTTACCAAAATAATCTTAATTCAAAAATTGAAAGCGTAATTGATAAAATAAATCAACTAGAATCAGTAACTTTAGCAAAAAATAAATTTTCAAAAGGAGAATTATGTTTTGATAATAAATTACATAATTGGACTGTAGTCGATGTGTTTAATTTTAAAAATAAAATTAAATACCAAGCAACAAATGGAAAAATAATAAAAATATTTAATGAAAATGATTTAGAAAAAAAATCTTTAAAATAAATAATATATGAACTACAATTATACTGGCAGTGGTAAAATAAGATTTGGAATGTGTACTGGTTACTTTAAAAGAATTAGTATATTCCACAAATTCAATGTCGGTGACATTGCTTGGCTAAGTTATAAAGCAAAAAAAGGAAAATTAGAATCTGTAAGCATTAGAAAATTAATTTTCACAGGCGGTCCTTACTCAGCAAATAAAATGCTTGTTCTTTATAAAGACAATACTAATTTTTTATATAATCCAGATGAGCTTGTTACTAAAAATGAAGCAGTAGAGTTAGCAAAATCTTACTTATATGATGAACTATTACATTTAGTAGAAGCAAAAAATACATGTGTTATTACTAAAAATTTAGTTGCTAAAAATGATAATTTATAATTCTATTGGCAGTATCTTAATGTATTCAATAAAATCTTCATAAGTATATATTTTTAATTTTGGCCAAAAATCTTTATTTAAAAATATATGATCGCAACATTCTTTGCCTACATCTTGATACTTAGAATTATATCTAGTTTTTATAACATGTGCTGATTTGCCACATAACAACATAAATGTTTTAATCCATGTATCTGTTGAAACTACTTCATCGCAAGAAATAATTATTTGTAAAAAAGTATTAAAATCAATTTCCTGACTTAAACCTCTATGATTTATAAGTTCGGAATCAGTAAGCCAATAACAATTTTCATCAGGATAAAGTCCAAATTTTTTAAAATCATTTTTACAACTTGCAGTAATTACTTCATATCCTTTTTCTAAATATATTTTTACAATGGTTTGATATTCTTGAATGTTTAAATATCTTTGTCTTGATTCAGACTTATGAGATCCCGATGGACATATTACAATATATTTTTTTTCTCTATTTTTGATTCCTATTAAATCAGACCAATTTGTTCCAAGTACTAATCTATTTTTGTATTTAGCACTGTTTTTAATCCAGTCACCATAATCACACCTGTCTGCTAGATGTGCAGATAATGTAAAATTAGGATGATTAGTAATTTTCTTGTAAAGTGTACTGCAGTTTTTTGTTCCCATTAAATTTTTACAAATAATATATTTTAAATTAAAAAAATCTAAAAATTTTCTAGCAAATTTATTTGATTCTTCATTTGCCATGAAAATTACATGTGCTTTTTCATTATCATGACAAACAGCAATAAGCAACAATAAGTCACCTACACCACCAAATGTTAAATAAACATTTTTATCGCCATTTATAAATTCATTAATATTAATCAAAAGTTTTTCAAAATTTACGGTGTCTTTGTCTAAGTTACTTCGAACTATAGAATTCCTTACTTGAAAATTATTTTTCTGTAGAAAATCATTACTAGCAGTGTGAGCTTTTTCAACTAATGAATTCTCTTTAATGTTAAATTGATTTTTTATATTGTCATAAGTATTAAAACCTATACTTTTATAATTTTGCATAGCAATTTTAATTTTTTCTTGCATTTCTTCTTTTGAAAGGCAAGATCTTTTACTAATATTATTTTCTTTATTATTATTATTCATTATTTAAAAAAGTATCATCCTTTTATTTTCTATCAACATTTAAATCATATTCATCAGAATTATCTAATTTTTCAGGATTATCAATTGTAAATTTTTCAGAAGATTTAAATTGTTCTGGGGATATATGATTTTTTACAAAATTCCAATCATCCATAAAATCTTTTACAGTAGGATAATGAATTAAGGTTAGACAATTAAGAAGCATACTTCTGTGTTCTTTTTTATCCTTTGTTGGACTTTCATTGTTGCTAATATGTTTGTTCTTTAAATCTTCAATGGCTGCTCCAAACACACCTTTTTTATTATTGTCAATAGCGTTATCTTTTTCATAATTGTCTACAGCGTTTCCTAATTTCCTAAAAGGAGTTTTTTCTAATGAAGGAAGTCTGTTTATATTTTGAAGAGAACTAGTAATATCAAGCTCTTTTATAATATTTTTCTCCTCAATTTTACTTTCACTTAGCCAAGAATTAAACTTTTTCATTTTTCCCTTTCAGTTTTTTAAAATTTTTCTTCTTTTTTTATATATCTCTAATTCATCATCTTTATCATTTAAATATTTTTTAATTTTACTATGCCATGTTACAATTTCATCTTCTGATACTCCTAATAATGCAGACAATCCATCAGGATCATTTAATAATAAAATAAAATCATCCCAAAAATCATCACGAATATTTTTACCAAAAGATATTATTTCTTTTATTTTTTCTTCTTTGTTTGAATCTGTAGACTTAGACAGTCTTTCAATTAAAAATCCTAGTGATGCCATTATTTCCTTTTATTTTTATTGGGACAATGTTTTTTTAAATACAAACACTCAGGAGTATTTTCTATTCCATTAGAACTGGCTGTATCTGCTGGTCCAATATATTTAGAACGCACTCCTGCTTTTGAAAAAAGTTCATCGTTTACTCCAGTTCCTGTAACTGGTCCGAAATAATTATGAAAAGCATATTCTCTTAATTTTAACCATTCTTTAAAAATAATCATAATTTATTTATTATGTTATAATAAATATTTAAAAGGTTTTTAAAATGAAAAATTTTGGTCCGCAAATTAATTCATCAGAAGAAGCACTAAACAATATAAATTGCAAAAGTCCTTTAGGACAAAGCAATAATATTGATCCACCTCCTGGCTACTGTAATATAGATCCTTTAAATCAAAATAATGTAGAAGGAGCTAAGGAAAGTTGGTTTTCTGATTCAGAAAATACAAAAACAAATTTAGGAAAAGAAAATAATTGTGATCCAGTTCAAAGTGGAAAAATTGTAAATGATTTAGAAACTCCAGTTCGTGACACAGTTTTTAGATATGCAAAATCTTTGCGTGGAACAGATGAAGCTGTAATGGGATTGTTTAAAAATATAGTTGTTATAGACGAATCTGGCAAAGCACATCCAATTCCTATTATCTGGGGGACACAAGAAAGAGCCGTTGCTTTTATGCTCCAAGAAAATACAAGAAAAGACGATACATTAGTAGTCGATAGAATTAAAATTCCAATGATGTCAATAAACAGTAGCGGATATTCTTTCAACCAAAATCGTTATACTTATCACGCAGCAGTAAATTATCTAAGAGATGTAAAAGGCAAACCAAGTTTTTATGGTTCTGAAAAATATGAAAGAGATACAATCTTTGGAGTTTCAAGAGGCGTACCAATTGATATTTCTTACACATTAGGAATATGGACTTTGTATGTTGAAGATATTAATCAAATTTTAGAACAAATTTTTTTAAAATTTTCACCTATGTCATATATAACTGTACGAGGTATAAATTGGGAGATTCCAGTAAAGCTTGACTCAATTGCAAATAACCTAAGCCAAGAGCCTGGTGATAGTGCATTAAGAGTGATAAAATATGAGATCTCTTTAACTGCTGAAACTTATATAGCACAGCCCCTTGTAAGAAAAAAAACTGTTTTGGAAACAAGAACAGAATTTGTAAATGGGTTGAACGAAGAAGAAATTACACAAGTAATTGGAAGAATAGAAGATTCAGTTAAGGAACTAAATAAATGATTGAAATTACAAACAAACAAAAATACCCAGTGCAAATTGTAGTTAAGTCTACAAAAATACCAAATTCATTTACTTGCTTAAATATTCCAGGTATTGGTAAAAAAAATAATATTTTTTTATTGCAAGATGAAAGAGCAACTGAATATATAGATCGTGCTGCTGAAGCAGGATTAATTACTAAACGAACCGTATAAGAAAAAAAGGGAGAAAAATCATGGCATTATTAAAAGGCTTTCCACCTTCAAATACTATTAGTCCTTCAGTAAGAATTGCTGAAAGAGATTTAAGCTTTTATGGGAATGCTCTTCAAAGCGGAACTATTGGAGCTTTTGTTGGATTCGGATCTAAAGGTCCAGTAAATTTACCTGTGCTTATTAGTAGCCAAGTTGAATTAAACAGAATTTTTGGATACCCTCACCCTGATACTGGCGATCCTTATCTTATTTATGCTGCTTCACAATATCTTAGAACTTCACAATCTTGTTATATTTTAAGAGTTGCAGAAACAAATACTGTTAATAATTATGCTGCTACAACCGCAAGCGTTGATTTAATCTCTGCTGGTTTAAGAGTAAATATTCATTCTAATCAAATTGGACCAGATAATACTTATACTATTTCTAAAGATACATTTTTTAGATGGAAGCTAAATGGAGCCTTGGCTTCTAAAATTCTTGTAGTACCAGCTGGCATTTACACTAGTGCTGAAATAGTAACTTTGTTAAACGATCAATTAATTCCAGATGTTGATGGTATAGAATTCTTTATTTACAATGAAACATCCCTTAATATAACCAATATTACTAGTATTACTAATACCCTTGGCGTAAGATCAGTTTGGGCATATGGAAACGATTCTTCTATTGAATTTGTTTCTGTATTAAATTCACTGTACGGTGAAAATAGTGAAGTAGGACTTGGAACTGGGATGATGCCAGCTGAAAGTATGGGCACTTATTCTAAATATCCAACTTCAGATTCATATCAAGGAGATGGCAATTACGACTTTACTGGCCTTACTGGGCAAAGTTTAGAGGTAGTTGTAGATGGAACTGATAATTCGAATATAGATGGAGTAATTCAAGTTATATCTTTAGCTTCCCTAGAAGGCTCTAGTCAAAATATTAGCAATGTTTTACTTTCAATTAATATTGAAATTTCTAACTTGCCAGGTGGTTTTTATGCAAAAAATGTTGAAGGTAAATTAGTATTCGAAACTTTGCATTCTGGTAGAGATGCAAAACTTTTAGTAAAAACAAATCCAACTGCCTCAGTTGTATTTGGCTTTACTGGAACTACAGCATCAGGCATTTCTCCTGCTGGCAGCAGTTCAGATATTAATGTTGATACTCTAGGAATAGTATCTGGTACTTCTTTTTCTAATGCTGGATTTAGCAATCTAAATATAAGCAATGCTACCATTCCTGTAATCGTACCTGAAATTAGCGTGAGTTTTACAGCTGATTCACCTGGTATTGATGGTAATGATACTACAATTCTTATTGAAAATGATCCTGAGACTGGTAATTTTAATCTTTTAGTTTTCAACAAAGGATTTCAAGTAGAAGCTTGGGGTCAACTATCAAAGAATCCTGGCAGTCGTTATTATGTTGAAACTTATTTAAATCTAGTAAGTGATTATATAAGAGCTATTGATAACACACTTGTCGCTGCTCCTCCCGCTAATAATGGTCCAAATGGATCTACTTTAAAGGGCGGTACTGATGGTATCCCACCTGATCCAGATGATCAAGATTCAATTTTAATTGGAAATCGTGTATCCTACACTGGTCTATGGGCTTTAAGCGAACCAGATCAAATAACAATTGATGTTGTAGCAGTGCCTGGACATTCTTCAACTAGAGTTGTAAAAGCGTTGATTGATATGTGTACAGAGCGTGGAGATGCTTTTGCAATAATTGACCCTCCTTTTGGCCTAACTGTCCGTGAAATTATTCAATGGGCAAATGGTGTTCATCCACTAAATAGCTTCCCATTAAATACTGACTTCGCAGCTTTATACTGGCCTTGGTTAATGATTAATGATACAGACAATGGAATTAATGTTTGGGTTCCACCAAGTGGTTCTGTTTGTGGTGCTTATGCACAAAGCGATGCTAATTCTGGTCCATGGTTTGCTCCTGCTGGTGTTAACAGAGGTATTTTAACAAATGTTTTAGATGTTTACAGTAGACCAAGTTTAGCAGAAAGAGATTTAATGTATGGTAATGGAAATGCTATAAATCCTATTGTTACATTTGCTGACACTAATGGTTTTGTAATATTTGGGCAAAAAACATTACAAAGACGACCAACTGCTCTAGATAGAGTAAATGTTCGCAGAATGATGTTTTATATTGAAAGACAAATAAAAAATAGTGCAAAAGCATTGTTGTTTGAGCCTAATGATGAATCAACAAGAAGTCAATTTGTTTCATTGGCAAAAGGAATACTAGACTTTGTTCAAATACAAAGAGGATTAACTTCCTACAAGGTTGAGTGTGATGAAAAGTTAAATACAGCTGATGTTATTGATAGAAATGAATTAAGAGCAAAAATTGGCGTAATTCCAACCAAAGCAGTAGAATTCATATTTATTGAATTTACAATACAAAGAACTGGTACTATTTAATTTAAAAAGTTTAATTTATAAAGGTTTAATTTAAAAATTTAAGACAAGGAGAAAAAATGGCAAAATCAATGGGTTTAGGTTTGTTAGGAACGGCTGATAATATTTTCAAAAGAAAATTCCGCTGGACTATGGAATTTTTAGGCATATGTGGTTCGTCTACAAAAATTGCACCTTCTTTTGTTAAAGCTGCAAATAGACCTAGCTTAACAATCGAAGAAACAGAAATAAATTACTTAAATGGAAAAATGTGGATTCCTGGAAAAGGAACACCTGATACTACTCAGGTTACTTATTATGACATAGCAAGTAGTCAAGGTGGTGATGTTGTAGCAGGTTTGTTTACTTGGCTAGCAACTGTATATAACTTTACTGATCCAATTGGCTTAAGTCAATCTTCAAAACAATCTTCGGCAACTGTATTGGGTGGTTATACTGCTAGAGAAGGCGTATTAAATATGCTTGATGGCTGCGGTAATACCATTGATAAATTTATTTACTTAGATTGTTGGCCTACTCAAATTAATTTTGGAGAATTAGATTATTCTTCAAATGATGAATGTACAATTGATGTAACTTTAAGATACAGAAACTTTCAATATATTCCTAATAGTGCTTGTGCTAAAGACTTCGAAATATATTGTGCTGGCTGTGCTCCAGTTACACGAACATTTCCAGGTTTAACAATTAATGATGAATAAAAAATACTTTTATTATAAATAAATTATAAAAAAGCTTGCATTATAAAGTGCAAGCTTTTTTTATTTAAACTACTATATAATCATATGGCAAAATCAATGGGCTTAGGAACTTTAAGTGATGCAACTTTCAAAAGAAAGTTTCGTTGGTTATTTTCCATTAATGGAATTATTGGAGATAGTGTTAATGCTCTTTTGCCAAACAAAGGAGCAAGACCAACTTTAAGCTTTAAATCACAGTCTTTTGAACATTTAAATGAAACTATATCGTTTCCAGTTAAGCCTGAATGGAAACCAATTAACATTGTTTTATATGATACTAAGTGCAAAATGAATCCTATTTGGACAAATTGGATTCAACCTTTTTATAGTCCAAAAATTGGAAATTACAATTATTCAATTGATGCAGGATATAAAAAAGAAGCAATTTTAACCATGCTTGATGGTTGTGGAAACACAATAGAAAGTTGGACTTTTGAAAATGCATATCCTGAAGAAATTAATTTTGATGATTTAGACATGAGTAGTAATGATATTTTAAATATATCCTTGTCATTAAAATATGACAGAGCATATTTTAATGACTAAATATTATTTTTCCAAAAATTGATTAGCATTAATAATATCACGAAATTTCTTAAGCAAATCTTCTAAATCTTTTGGTTTACACTTTAAAATCCTACATGCACCACTTTTATTAAGCCTTCCTTTTTTTGTATAAACTTTATTTTCGTTCAAAAGTAAAGTATCTATGATTTGTTTAAATCCAGCATCTTCAATTTTTTGTAAAAGTTCCTGTCTCTCTAAAATTTCAATAAAATCTTTTATCACATTTATCCTTTCGTTATATAATATTTTATCGTATAAATTATAAAAAACAAACTATTTTATCTTAATGAGCAATGAATATTTAAATAATAGAACATTTGAAAAATTAATTATTGATTTTCAAGAAACAAAAAAAAATAAATTAAAATATGAAATACTTCATGAAGATGTAGAAATACACAGGAAGAATAATAAAGATAAAGTTTTATTTATACCACTTAATCAACCACATGAAGCTCAAAAAAACCATCTAGAAGCACAAACTGAACTAGCAAAGGCTTTCTATACCTTATCAGAAAATATCGTCAAATACGCAAAATTTAGCCATATAGACCAAGATGATTCTATTCAAGAAGGAGTTGTTATTTGTTTTGAAAGAGCAGAAAAATTTGATCCTGCAAAGGGTAAAGCTTTTAATTACTTGACTACTTGTATTTTGAATCACTTTAAACAATTATATAGAGCAGCTAGAAATTACCAAGAATTAAAGCGTAGAATAAGTGACATGTATCAAAAAACAATGTCTAGCAGCTATCCTATTAGAACAAAAGAAAAATATTATAAAAATAATAATTTTGACAATGATTAATAATTTTTACAATAATTTAATTAATATTTTCAATAATCCTTTTAGTTTAAAAGATTTATCAGAAATAAAAGATTATTATGAAAAAAACAATTTAAAGAACCATGCTGATGTTTTTAACAAAATAATAGAGAATAATAAAATTGAAAATAACAGCAGTAATATTGTTCCATGATGAAGAATACATAGATTTAAAAAAAACTTTAATTTCCTTAAATGAAGAAGTTGATGATATTTATATTATTACTACATCAACATTACCAAAAGACATAGAAGAACAACCAACAATTGTAATTATAAAAGACAATTCATGGGATAATGATTATTCTAAAATAAGAAACAAAAATAATTATATTTTACCAAATAATTTACTTTTTAGCATTAATGTTGGAGAAGTTTTAATTACCAAATCAATTAAATCATTAATTGATAATAAAAATTACAAAGTATCTATTGTTTACGATTCAACAATTGTTAAAGAGAGTAGAATATGCCTTAAGGAAAAGTTTATTTTTTCTAATAAAGTATTTGAATCTATAGAAGATCAGACATTTGAATTAAATAAAGGTATTTTTATAAATGCGACAAATTGCAAAAGAAAAAATTACAAAGAAATACTTGATAAGTGGCATGTTAAAGAACCTTTAAACAATCAAATAAATTATTATAAAGCAATGAATTTATTAATTAACGGAGAATATGATAATTTTATTTGCGAAGCAGAAAAATTTTTATTTAGTAAAAATATTAAAGAAGAAAACGAAATATTAATAAGATTTTATATTTCTAGTGTTTTAATGTACAAGAATATTGATAAAAATAAAATCATTCAAAATATTATTACTTGCTTGGCAAAAATGCCACAAATGGCAGAGTTTTGGTGCTTCATAGGTGATTATTGGTATGAAAACAAAAGCTTTAAACAAGCTTTGAAATTTTACGAATATGCAATAATAGCTGGAAAACGCAGAAACATAAATGATGATTGGTTTATAATACCAGAAAAATACAAAAAATATCCTATTAAAATGATAAATTCATGTAAAAAAATATTAGAAAATCAAACAATCTTTAAATTAAAATAAAATATCTAATTCGTTTACAATTACAGTAACCTGATCTTCGTATCTTGATATAGCTATTTGTTTTCTTCCCTTGTTTAATTTTTTTAAACTTGCTTCTAGTTCACCAATACTACAGTTTATAACGCTCCAATTATTTTTTGCTAATTTTGCTTCTTCTTCTTCTGGTGTAACAAGTATTTTTTCTGAGAAGTATTTTTTAAGTTGTTCTCCTCCAAATTTCATTACTTTTCTATATATTGGAACATTGCAAGCACAACCAGGATTATTTAAAAATTTTTGAACATCATCTAATAATGAAGGTGGAAGTTCTTTTCTAAATTCACTGTCACGCAACGCTCTTTTTACATCTAGCAAACTAATAATATCAGCCATTTTTTTGATCTTCCTGAGAATTATCAAAGTTTTGATCAGAATCTAAATTAACCAATGAATTTGCTTCTAAATATGTTAGATATAAAGCCCAAAAATAACTCAGGGCACTAGAAGTTCCACCAGCAAGAAATATAAAAGCTAAAGTAGCGTGAATGCTTTCTACATAAAAATCATTCCAAAAAAGCAATCCGCCAAAAATTATACCAACCCAAAAACCAGAGCATTGATAGCAACTTAATAATTTGCTTATAAAATCTGGGGCCTTGGCTTTCAAATATTCTCTAAATGGTCTAAATATTTCTCCATCTACAATAATACTTGTAATGCCTGTGCATCCAAAAGCAAAGATAAAAAACGCAAAACTATTATCTAAATACATATTACTTCCTTTGGTTAAGTCTTAATTTATTATATGATTAAATTTTACTTCCACAAAGATATTTTCAATTCATCTTTTTTTCTATAGATTGTAAAATCTATACAATTGTAAAATTCAGGCAATTCTAGTTCTACATAATCAACATTGGTTTCTATATTTTTAACAAGATCTAAAATTAATTGATTTACTTCTACTTTTTGATTTAAATAAGTTTCAATAATTTTTAAATCTTCTTCTTTTATTTGTTTTAAAAAATCATTTAAACATCTAATTCCAAGCTGCCTAAGTGCTGGGCTTACTTTAGAAAGATCGAAACTATCAAATAGATATTTGTATTTTGGTAGTAAAATTCGTATTTTTTTATCAGTAAATATTAAATCTTCTATATTATTTATGCTTAAAAAAATCATATTTATTTGAATTTTTTCCGTGATATAATTATAATAATATTATACATTTTTAAAAATTAGGAGCAAAATTAAAATGGCAGAAGATATTTACAGACCACAACCATCAAACCTTTCTAAAGAAGATATTGAATCATTGCCAGATAACCATCCATTAAGACAGAATGTTCAGCCACAAAATCAACAGCCTAAATCTTTAAGACCAGAAGATGTAATGAATATTCCTGGTGTTACTGGTCGTATGCCTCCTCAAATTGCAGCAGCCATGCAAAAAGCACAACAGACAAACGAAGACGATAGCCCTTTCAATAATAACAATAATAGTAATAATCGTAATCCTGTTACTTCTGGTCCTGTAAAACCAAATATTCTAATTCCAAGAAACGCAAGCTTGGAATTAGCAAATCTTCTTGAAACTATAAAAGGACAATCTTTCATTTATGAAGAAATTACTCTTCCATCACTTGGTAGATTTTACAATGGTGAAGATGGACCAATTAACGGAAAGCTTAATATCAGACCAATGACAGGTGAAGAAGAACAAATTTTGGCAACACCAAGATTTGTGAAAAAAGGCCAAGCAATTGATATGATTTTCCAAAGATGCATTCAAGAGCCTATAAAAACCCAAGAATTACTTTCAATTGATCGCACATTTTTGCTTATCTATCTTCGTGGTATTAGCTATGGGCCAGATTACGATGTTGAAATAAAGTGCCCTGATTGTAGTTCTAAATTTGCCACTATAATTGATCTAAACAATATCCCAGTAGAAAACCCTAGTGATTCTGGTATGGATTTGCGTGGCAAGCTACCAAAAACTGGTTTTACCTTTACTTATCGAATGTCTGTTGGTAAAGATGAAAATGAAATCCAAGAACATCGTGAAAAAAGAGTAAAGAAATTTGGTGATCAAGCAGCAGATGATACCATTACTTTCCGTATGGCACAATTAGTAGAAAGTATTGAAAATGTAAAAGACAAGAATGAAATATTAATACTTATAAAAAATCTTCCAATGCAAGATATTTCTTATTTAAGAGGAATTGTTACTGATCCAGATTGGGGTTTAAATACAAAAATTCCTTTGGGATGCCCAAGTTGCTTAGCAGAATTTGAAATTGATCTTCCCCTTGATACAAATTTTTTCTTCCCAAGGCGGAAGAAGGAAGTGACCCAAGCATAGTTTTATGGAGAAATTTAGCAGAAATAATATTTTTCTTTCAATATCATCTTCACATGGATAGATTTTCTGTCATGTCTATGCCTATTAATGAAAGATCATTCATGATTGAAAGATTTATCGAACAAAGAAATAAAGAAAACGAAGAAGCAAAAAAACAAAGTAAGAAAAAATAATTAAGCGAGCAAGTAAATTATGTCAATAAAAGAAAGATATCAAAATCCTGTAGTTGGCGATGATATTAAACTTAGATTATTTGTGTATAATTCAAATAATTTTGCCGACATAAAAACCATTAATCACATTGATATCTACAAAGTAAATAGTACTTCATCTGATATTAAAAATCCAGATGAAAGCTATTTAGTTGAAAAAATAAAAGGTGAAGATGTAACTAAAGAAAGCACAGGTAAATATCTTTTAAATTTAAAAACTTCTGCTCCAGCTTACACAATTGGTTATTATTTCGATGTTTGGAATGTTATATTTGAAAATGAAGAAGAGCCTGTAAATGTAACTAATATATTTCAAATTTACCCTGATCTTTTTTATACTGCTCCCATTCCACTTGTTTATGATTTTTCATTCCAATTCAGACCTAACAGGCTACGAAAAGGCTCTAAACAATATCTAATTGCTCAAATTACACCAAATGTACCAAAGGGTACTGATCTTCAAAGATATTATGAAAATTTAGCCATTAGAGGCAATTTGAAAATTAGCATTGAACAAAGAACTGGGACTTGCCTACCTTGTGAAACAGACTTAAGAATGGTTGTTGAAAAGGCAGATATGGACTACAGAGAAAAACTATATGGATATTACATGCTTGATACAACAGATTTAGACATAGCAATATATGATGTGTGGTTTGAACTTGATTTTGGCGATAGTGTTTACATTAGCGACAGACAATCATTGCAAGTTTATAATTAAAAAAAGTAACTATCTGGTAGTTCAAGAAGTTCTTTCAATGGTACGATAACCCAATCTCTGTAAATAATTTTATATTTATACTCGCCTTCCAAATCTTGACTCTTTACAAAAGCAAGCCAAGGTTTGTGATTTTTCTTCCATATTAACAATGGCTTCTTTTCACATCTTTCTGAATCTTTAGAAACTTGCTCGATAAACTCATCTAGTTCAGAGTTTCCCTTGTCAAATATGTTGTTTAAATCAACTTTTGAATAACCGCCTTTAGATTCAATTACAAATTTAAATCCTTCAGGACAGCATAAATCGCCTGTTAAAGTATCCTTTGCATGTTGAGGTAAGTTTTTTACTTGTGCCCAACGATTTCCAGAGCCTACTGTACGACTAAACCCACTGGTAAATCTTTTATTTAATATATTTGCCAAAGATCTTTCAGTTCTTTTACCTTTACTATTGCCATTTACTTTTTTTGATTTTTTTTCATTTTTCAAAATATCATCAACCTCGTAATCATTTTCCCAATCTTCATTCATTTTCCTCCTAATATAAAAATTCTTTTTCTTTAAATTCGTAATTATTAAAACGAAATCCGATTTTATTGAAAAATGAATTTTCGTAAGTTAAATTTACAATAGAAAACTCAGGTATATTTATTATATTATAATTTCCAAGTAGTTTATTAATATTTTTAATATTACTTATTGAATTTTGCCATATTTCTATTGTAGATACAAAAAAATATTGATTCAAAGATTCTTTTAAATCAATAATATACAATGGTCTTTTATCATTTTTAACTAACCATAAACTAATTTTATCCTTTAATAAATCCGAGAAAGCAAAAGCATATTCGCTATTTTTAATAAAAAACAAAAGTTCATTTAATCTTTCAAGTCTTTTATAAAAATACTCTTCATTTTCAAATTCTTTTTTCAATAAAAAACTTAATAATATTTCAGAATCGCAATCAGAAATTACACTTAAAAATGATTTTAATTTTTTAAAATCTTTATCATTGATAATTCCATTATGAACTAAAGCCATGGTTTTATCTTGATTTACAAAAGGGTGATTGTTTTCATTGTTATCCGAAGAACCTGAGTTTGAAGATGTTCTTCTTGTATGTAATAAAAATAAATTCAAGTTTAAATCTTTTAAACTATACCATTCTTTAGAATTAATAATTTCTGAAGATTCGCCTTTTTGCTTATGATAGTAAACTTCATTATTATTAGAACAAGCATAATAACCAGAAGCGTCTTTTCCTCTGATTTGTAAATTATAAAATAAATTACTTAATAATTCAAACGACAAAGACTTGTTATTTGAACTTCCAATAAATCCGCTTATTCCACACATTTTTTATTCTGTTTCTTTAGCCGTAGATTCTTTTTCTGGTATTCCAATATTGTTAATTGGAGTGCCAAGTTTTTGAACAAGTTCTTCCAAAGATGACTTTGCAGATTTAATTATATCTAGTAATCCCGATGATTCTTCTATTGATTTCAATATTGAAGTTGCTATTTTTTGCAGATCCCTTAAATGATCTTTAAAATCATTATCGCTAATTCTGCTAGATTTAATTAAATTTCTAATATTATTTGCAATATTTTGACTATATTTAACAAGATTTCTTTCTCCTATATAACTTGCTTCTTCTGCAATATTTTGAATTGCGTTTAAAATATCACCACATTGTGTGGCAAAAAATTGCTTGTTCTCATTTAATATAAATTCTTTAAAATTATTCATAAACTATATATTAACTTCTTTTTTCTTTTTAGCAGCTTCAATTAAACCTAAGAATAAAGGAGATGGTGCAGTCAGTCTACTTTTAAACTCAGGATGTGCTTGAGTTGCAATAAAAAAAGGATGAATTTCTTTGTCTAATTCAATTATTTCTACTAAATTTGATTCTAAGTATCTTCCTGTAATTCTAAAGCCTTCTTTGTAAAACTTTTCATCAATTAATAAATCATTAACTTCGTATCTGTGCCTATGCCTTTCAGATATTGTTTTCTTTTTATAAAGATCAAATGCTAATGAATCTTTTGATATATCACAATCAAAAGCACCAAGACGCATGTTGGAAGATTTTTTCTTAAGCTTTTCTTGCCCAGCTATAAAATGTACAACTGGGTATTTTGTATCTGGGTCAAATTCTTGTGAATTAGCAGCTTCTAGCCCTACATGTCTTGCAAACTCAATAACGGCACATTGCAATCCTAAGCATATTCCAAGAAAAGGAATTTTTTTATTTCTAACACAAGAAATACCTTTTATTTTTCCTTCAATTCCCTTTGAATCAAAACCACCAGGCACAATTAATCCATCAATAGATTCAAATATTTTACAAAAAGCTTTTTGATCCTTAATCTGTTCAATTTCTTGTGCTGATAGCCATTCAATTTCAACTTTAACATTAGCAGCTACGCCAGCATGGAAAACTGCTTCTTTTAAACTTAAATAAGCTTCGTCACAATTATCATATTTGCCCAAAATTCCTATTTTAATAGAAGTTAAATCATCACAATTAACATATTTTTCAACCAAATCTTTATATTTATGAATTCTTAATCCATTTCTAGGTAAATGAAATTTATCAATAATCAAATCATCTACATGCCTATTATAAAATTCAATTGGAACTTGATAAATTGATTTAACATCTAATGCTTCAAATACAGCATCTTTTGGAACATTTGTCAAAGCACTAATTTTATCAAGTATCTTAGAAGGAATTTCCTTCTCTGCTCTGCATAACAAAACTTCAGGTTGTAAACCACAAGATTGCATTGTTTGCACAGCTTGCTGCAAAGGCTTAGTTTTAAATTCTTTTATTGTAGGAACCCATAAAATAGGAGCACATAAAGCAACAATTACATCGTCTGGGTTTTTTCGCTTAAACTGCCTAATTGCTTCCATGAAAGGGCCACTTTCAATATCTCCTACTGTACCACCAATTTCAACCAACACAACATCGTTATCTTTTCCTAAGTTTTTTAATTTTTCAATGATTTTATTTGTTACATGAGGAATTATTTGAACAGTCTCGCCAAGATATTTACCTTCTTCTTGTTCTTCTATAATTTCTTTATAAATAGTTCCACTGGTACAAATATTGTTCTTAGAGACTTGACAGCCAATTATTCTTTCATAATGACCTAAATCTAAATCTGTTTCACTGCCATCGTTGCAAAGAAATACTTCTCCATGTTCTCTTGGAGCAAGAATCCCAGCATTTGTATTTAAATATGGATCAAATTTTATTGGAATAACTTTTAAACTTCTCAAAGAAAGCAAGTACCCAATTGATGCAATAGATATTCCCTTGCCAATACCACTAAAAACTCCACCTACAACAACAAAATATTTTGCCATTTTTTCCAATTTTCTTTTTAAAAAATTAAAATGATAATTATTATAAGATACCATGAATGATGAAAATTTAATCAAAGAAATGAAAATTCTTCAAGATAAAATCGAAGAATTAAATATAAAAATAAACTTTCTTATCCCAAATCAAAAAAACTCAGCCTCTTCTTATCTAGCAATGGAAAGCTTAAAAAGCCCATTATGGCCAGAAGCTGTTGACCCTTCAATGATTTGTGATATTAATTCAGAAGAAGATAAAGTTGAAAGAGCCAACAGTGTCATTGATCTTTACATTGAAGAAAATCTTAGAAATAAAAAATTTCTTGATTTTGGCTGTGGAGAAGGACATATTGTAATCACTGCTTATGATAACAAAGCATCTTATTCATTAGGATATGATATAAAAGATGTTTTCTCTCCTTCTTTAAAAGAAAAAAATAAAGATTCGTTTACGACAGATTGGTCTGTTGTTGAAGAAAAAGGACCTTATGATATTATTTTAATGTATGATGTATTTGATCATTTAGAAAATGAATCAGAAGTTGATGTTTTTAATAAAATTAAAAAAGTTTTATCTGCTCAAGGTAAACTCTATGTTAGAATGCATCCTTGGACCTCTAGGCACGGTGGACACATTTATAACGAATGCAATAAAGCTTTTGTTCATATTGCTTTAACTGAAAGCGAATTGGAATATTTTTTAGGTAAAAAAATAAATTCAAAAGTAAATAAAAATTTTTATCCTTTAAAAAAATACAGAGATACAATTTTAGCAACAGGATTTAATATTATTACAGAAAATATTGTAAATCAAGAATTAGAACCAATAATTAAAGATTCTAAAATTATAGAAAAAATTACAAAAGATTATAATTTCATGGACAAACCAACATTTCAACTTGGTGTAAATTTTGTTGATTATATTCTTGGAAAATAAAGCTTAATTAAATTATTGATTTAAAACTCCTTTTGATTTATTATTAAATCAGAGGAGTTTCGTTAATTAATCAGCTGGAGGCTTATCGTGAAAAGAGGAACAATTAGAGAAGATGGAAAACTATTTGCAAGAATGCAAAGAGGCATGCAACTATGGCTAACTAAAGAACAATACGAAAATAGAGAAATTAAAAGAAAAACTTATGTTAGAAAATGCTTAGAGCTTTATAAAAAACTAAAAAAAGAACCCAAAAGCATTGGTGATTATGATCATCAAAAAAATCTATATTTCATAGGGATTTCCAGTTCTGGCAAGGAAGTATGGAGAAATAAAGTTTTTTTAGATAAATTTAGGAAAAGACAAGATTTAAGAAGAAAAGAATATGTAAAAAGATGTTCTGATCTGCCCGTGCAAAATTTGAAATTTGGTGATCAAAATCCAGATAAACCAAACTTGTTTGTGATTCATAAAGTTGGAAATAAATGCTTTTTTGGAAGCAAAAAAAAGCTTGAAGAAAAAAAAGAATCATTAAGAATTACCTATGCAAAAAGACATTTTAAATCAAAGAAGAAAAGACAAGTTAATATGGATAACATAATAGTTAAATTAAAAAGAGGAGCAGTAAGACAACAAGATAATTACATTTTTTTTCAATACAATAGAATAGGAAAAGAAATATGGCTTACTCCTGAAATTTATAAATTAAAAAGAGATAAAGAGATTTTAAAAAGAAGAGAAAAAAGAAAAAAGAAGAAATTAATAAATACTGAGTCAAAAAATAATAAAAATTTATTTTAAATATCAATAAAACAACTAAATAATATATGAATTATTCATTTAGACAAAATAATAAAAAATACTTTTCTTTTAAGTATTTCATGGAATACATAGACGGAGATTTGCCTCCAGCAAAACCAATTCCTGCATTAGTAGCACAAGCACAGAAAAACAATCCAAAAGCTAAAGAAGAAGAAAAAAAAATAAAAATTGATTTTGAAGAAGACTATGTAAATGTTAAAGGAGAACTTGCATTAGTTGGGAAAATATCTATTTCAAGCAATGTTAATATTGATAGTGTTTACGATGAAATAATGCAAAAAGTAAAGAAACGAATTATCCTTTTAGTTGTTAGAGATGATTTACTCAACCCAAAATATATTCATTTCGTTGATAGAAAAACAGGTAACTTCATTAAAAATGCTTATTTTGAGAAACTGTCTGATTGCAAAATAAAAATGTTTGATAAAATAGAAATATTTTCAACATTGGAAAAAGATGCTTTAGCTAATAAAAACTTAGAAATTAATAAAAAGTTAATAGATTTTATTAATAATTTAGAAAAAATGAAAAACAAAGAAGGAATCATAGAAATAAATTTCAATTTTATTCTTCCAGCATTTAGACTTTAACAGTTACTAATCTGCGAACAAAGAATACATTTCATCTCTGTCTAGTTTTATTTTTATTTCATCAACTGAAATAGGCCTGTAATTTATTTTTTCGACACTGACATTTAAATATTTATTACTTTTAATTTCCTGCCTGTGTAAGTGACCATGAATATTAACCCTTCCATCTTTAATACAAACATGAAATAAAGGAACATGACTTAAAATAAACCTATCAATTACATGAATACCCTTAATATCAGAAAAATAAGGAACATAATTAATAAGCCCAAAATTATCTTTATTTCCTCTTATAAGAACTTTTTCACCATTGCATTTACCTAACAGCTTTAATTTTTCTTTTTGAACTGCGACATCACCAAGGTGATAAACAATATCGTTTTTCCCGACAACTTCATTCCATTTACTTATCAAAGCTTCATCCATATCAGAAGATTTATCCCAAGGACGATATTTTTCTCCATTGAAGAATTGCATATCACACAATTTTTGATCACCAAAATGCGTATCAGCAATTAAAAATATATTTCTCATAAATTATCTTTTTAAAATTTAACTAAACACCCAATTAAAAAATAAAAAATTCCACAAGGAACATGCCAAAAAAACCACAGAAAAAGTAATTCTGGCATTTTACTTTTATCATTATCAAGATTGTAAATCCAATTAAAAATTATAAATTTCAAGTCTTCTGGTATTAAAAATAAAAACGGAACTGGCCAAGATATCAAAAAGATACCATAAATAATCAAACAATAACTAATCGTTGTCAATGTTGGCTTTAAAACATTCATGTTTTTCATCCAATTCTATTTTGTATTCTTCTGTAATTTTTTTATTATACTTTCCTTTTAATGTTATTTTTCTTCTAACATTATCATATGTTAGAAGACCATCTGATTTTCCTATAATTTCTTTATGACTATTGAAAATAGGCATTCTTAAAAATGAATCTTCTTTAAATATCTCATCGTGAAAAATAGAATGATTTGCATGCTTGCAAACAATTGTAACATCTTGAATTATAATACTTATTTGGTCTTCTATTTTTTTTCTTTTAGTAGAATAAGAAATATAAACTTTTGAAATATCTTGTTTTTCTAATAAATCCCAAATTTGTTGATTGTTATTTACCATAATTTATATATCCTCAAAGCAATAAAACTAAATAGCTTTAAGTTTATGGAATTACAATTTAAATATATGGCATGTTTAAATCTTTATTTTCCATATCTTCTATTTGTTTTTCTATTTTAATTTTCAACAAAGAACTACTTAAAGAAAGTCCTTTTTCTTTAAACTCTTTCATCCTAAAAATTTGATCCAAGTTTAATCCAGAAGTTTCTTCTGCCCAATATGGTATTATTTTAAATCTTAATTCAAAATCAGGATTATCAAAGTTCATTAAATGCTTGAATCTACTTGGCCTATTTTTCAAGGCAACATCAACCTTTTCAATATCATTAACAGTCATGATAAATACTGTTTTTTTATAATTATTATAAACACCATCTAAACAATTTAATATTGAGTCAAATGTAAATTTAATGCCAACATTATTACTTCCACTATTACTTTCTCCAATAATACATTTTCTTTTATCGAAATAATTATCAAAGTCTTCAAGTAAAACTATGCAATTTTCGCTTATTTGCGAAAACATATACATAATTTCCATGTTTGTATATTCTGGTACAAAAGTCAAAATTACTATCGGTAATTTATACTTAACTGCCAGATACTTAACTAAAGAGCTTTTACCATTACCAGGCTCACCATAAAAAATTGCACTGGCTTTTGAAATTTTACCATCAACAACAAGCTGAATGTCTTCATCTAGATCCTTCCAAAAAGATTCAGCTTGAATTGGATAATTAGCTTCTTTAATTGATCCAATCTTATCTGTAAACCAAGGATTTGCAACTCTAATTGGAATACCAAAATATTCTAACTGTAAACATGGAAGATTAGATTTTAAAAATATTTTAAGTTTATTAAAGTTCCACCTTGCACAAATTACATAAGATATTTGATCTTTTCCATTGAATCCTGCCTGAAGAAGCCTTTCTCCATGAGTTAAATAAAACCAAGGTTGATTTTTAAAAAAACAAAAAGCTCTGTAAATAACAGGTTGTCTTTTCTCAGAAAAGAATTCTTCTTCTAATATAAACTTAGCTTCTTTTAAAGATAATTCATATAAAGTTCTAAAAGTATTATTATCAATTCTTAATTCAAACAAAATAACATATTTAATGGTTGCCCATATGCCAACAAAAATACCACCAAAAGTCAAAATAGAAGT
>Ga0214919_10002429_pt1 | contig 29388 bp, 21 predicted proteins | sample LL1503_MetaG_FD_177994 | JGI IMG/M metagenome (GOLD analysis project Ga0214919, IMG submission 177994) | Freshwater microbial communities from Lake Lanier, Atlanta, Georgia, United States - LL-1503 | ecosystem: Environmental > Aquatic > Freshwater > Lake | place: USA: Georgia | collected... | reverse complement strand
AATAGAAAAAACTTGGAAAGCCTTAAAACTGGGGGCGAAAAGTGGGTTTTTAGCCCCCCATTTTTTTAATTATGCCCTTTGTTTTTAGCGCCACACTTTTTTAATTATGCCTTGAGTTACAACAACTTTAACGCCCAACTGATTTTTTGTCCAATCCTTTTGCTATTGGAGTTACTGGCGGACTATATGATCTGCCTTGCTGCTCTTGCCTTATTTGATCACCATCGCTTCTCAATTCAGCTTTTAATCCTTTTTTAAATTCCTCATCCGATAAACCAAGCTCTCCCTTATTTTCAATTGCTTCTGCAAACTTAGATAAATTATCTGCCGTATATGGGCCACAATTATACTTATCTGTTTGTTGTTTATGCTGCAAATCAATCACATTAACACCTTGTGACTCAAGAACATTTTTTAAATTTGGATCAATTTCATTTCCAAGTGGATCATTATGAATAAATTTGAACTCGTCATCTTCTTGCGTCATCGCACCACCAACCCAATGATTATCACCAATTTGAACTGGCATGAGCACAGTTCTACCTCTAGCAGCTGTTTCTTTAGCAGATGAAACTTGCAAGTGCATTAAATTTATAGTTTCTTGATTTTGATTAATTGGAGTTGCTGCAAATAATTCCGCCTTACTATGTTCACTCAGACTTTTGCTTGTTTCATCAAGCACCTGCTGGTCTTGATACCAAGAACTATCAATTGTCTCTTCTTTGGTCTTCACGTCATCAAAATCTGACACCCCTCCTCCCATACTTGGGATTACATCTCTCACTTGTGATTTTACATCATCATCAAAAGTATTATCAGAATTTTTATCGACCAAAGACTCTTCCGAAGACCTCGGCAACTTACTCCCCAATTTCTCCATCATGTTTTTAAGCATATTGGACATCGAATTCGGGTCACCACCTGGCCTGAAAGTTTTTATTGCAATCATACTTTCGCTTTGATGGACAATTTCATAATCAATTCCGCTTTCATCAAGGTGTTTCAAATAATCAGCAAGATTTCCATTGAATTCATCCTTATTCAATCCATCGGAAGAATCTGATGATTGTCCATCCTGCCCTTGAGCCTTTTTCTTTTCCAAAAGATCTGCCAATTTAGTCTTCAACTCTATGAGTTTTTTATCTTTATCTTCCGGATCTTTTTTACCATTATCACTAGATGAAGCTGAACTAAATATAGCTTTGCCGCTTTCTTTTGCGAAACTTATAACCTCAGAAATAATAGTTCCGTCACCTTCTAATTCGGCAATTTCATCTTTGCATTCCGCTATTTGTTCATCAATATTTTTTGAGATTACTCCTATCGCCTTCCCCATTGACTTGATAGCATCCGATACAAACTTTGACATTTTTTTAAAATATTGCGTTATTAAAAGTTAAACAAATTACACTTCTTTGCTAAGTGGATGATGAGAAAAAACAAGATTTTTCAACTTCGAATCCAAAATATGGGTATAAATTTCTGTAGTTGAGATATTGGTATGTCCCAATAATTCCTGCAAAATCCGCAGATCCGCGCCACTATTGAGCAAATGCGAAGCGAAAGAATGGCGAATAACATGAGGATGAACTCTTGATGGATCAATTCCAACTTTAACCGCCAATTCTTTAAGCATTTGATGCAAGCGCTGGCGCGTGATGTGAACATCTTCTGGCGCATAATTTCTAATTTTGATTTCACCTTCTTTTTTACTGGCGCGAACAATGCCAATAAAAAGCCATTTTGATTTTTCCTGACCCAATTTTTTGCGCAGATCCAAATATTCCAACAGCATTTTAATCGCTGATTTATTAAGTGGAGCCAGTCTTTCTTTATTTCCTTTGCCGTTAACAATCAGATAATTCTGCAAAGTTTTTTCACCATTTTTGGTTAAATTTTCTTTGATTGCCGAGATTGGAAGCGAAACTAATTCGGTAACACGCAAACCCGAAGCGTAAAGTATTTCTAACATACAAGAAAGCTTAATTCCAAATTCTGATTTATCGGAATTAATAAAATTAAGCATTTTAAAAACTTCTTCTTCACTTAAAAATTTGGGTAATTTGCTGTCACTTTTGGGAGCTTGCACATAAAGCATCGGGCTGGCTTCTATCACATTTTCATTTTCAAGAAATTTGTAGAAATTTTTTAAAGTAGAAATTTTTCGGGCAACTGAAGCAGAGCGCAATTTTTGTTTATGAAGATCGTAAAGATAATCTTTAACATCAGCAGCGCCAACATTTTCAAAAGCGGTTTTTTTGGGAGCTAGAAATTTAGCGAAAAGTTCAAGATCGCGACCGTAAGATAAAGTGGTATTTAGCGAAAGCCCATCTTCAACGCGCAGCTTTTGGAGGAAATTGGTGATTCTGGAATTGTAACCTAAAAATTCGGGCGATTTCATTTGTTATTTTTTGTGATAAAAATTTACGACTCAAACAAAGATTTTTTCGAAACATCTTCTTTTTCTGGCTGACAAATATTCATTTTATTTTTCATATTCAGCTTCATCACCGTATCGCGCTGTGGAATTTTTACATCATCGTGAAATATCAAAATCACAAACCACATCATCAACAACAAACTAGACCAGAAAGCTAGAAGCTTAATGATTTTCGTGACTTTCTTTTCTTCTGGATGGTAAATCATTTTGAGCAAATATCATTATTACAGCTAATGCCGAAAAAACTAATATTTTTCATTTTAATTTTCATTTCTTTCTTAGCAAAAAATTCTTTTGCCCAATCTTTAATTAGTGACGCGCAAACTGAAAAATTTTTGCACGAACTTTCCGATCCCATTTTTCGCGCCGCCCATTTAAATCCACAAAATATCAAAATTTACATTGTTAATGATGACAGTATCAACGCCTTTGTAAGCGGTGGTCAGAATGTTTTTATCAATACCGGATTAATCAGAAAATTTTCAACTCCCAATGCCTTAATCGGCGTAATTGCTCACGAAACTGGACATATCGCCGCTGGTCATTTGGCACGCTCTGGCGAAGGAATTGAACAAGCGCAAAATGCCATGTTTTTAAGTTATCTTTTGGGAATCGGCGCAATTATCGCAGGATCTCCCGATGCAGGAATGGCGCTGATTTCGGGTGGCTCTGATTCGGCGCAACGGCTTTTAATGAAATTCACCCGCAATCAAGAAGAGGCGGCAGATCAACATGCGGCTGAATATCTCGATGACATTTCTTATCCGGCTGATGGTTTAGTAAAACTATTGGAAATTTTTCAAACTGAAATGATCGGCTATCGCGGGCAAATTGATGAATATTTATCGTCACATCCAGTTAGCCAAAAACGTATCGATTTAATCAAGGCGCGCACTAAAGACAAAAAATTTACCGATAAAAAAATAAATCAAAAGTTACAAGGCACGATGGATATTGTGTTGGCGAAGCTGGAAGCATTTATCGAAAATCCCGATGCCATTTATGCTAAATATAAAAATCGCAATGATGAAATTTCAAATTACAAAAAATCAATCGCACTTTTTCGCAAAGGAAATATTGATGAATCGTTGAAATTGCTTGATGAAATTATTGATAAAAAAACTCCGATCTTGCCGATTTTTCTAAAACATAATTCGCCGGAATTGGGATTTTTATATGAATTAAAAGGTCAGATTTTATATGAAAGCGGTCGGGTTCAGAATTCTATTTTAGCTTATAATGAAACGATAAAATTTTTAAGTGCGCTTGATGGCGCGCAAGCAAAAATTTCTTTTGCGACCGCAATTTTGATGTTAAATCAAAATGACAAAACCTTATTGCAACTTGCGATAAAAAAACTTGAGGAAGCGAGTATTTTTGAAAATGAAAATCCATTTTTATTTAAGCAATTAGCGAATGCTTATTCGAGAATGAATGATGAAGGAAGGTCATTATTGGCTTTAGCAGAATATAACTTTCTGATTGGCAATAAAAAAAAATGTGTGAAATATGCAAAAGAAGCGAAAGAAAAATTGGATAAATCAGCGAAGGTTGAATTTTTGAGAGCTGATGATTTGTTGGATTTGACAAATGATGATAAGGATAGAGAATAATTTATTGTTTTGCGGAATATAAAGATTGCTTGGGAAATGGGTTGAGTTTTTTTTAAAAAAAATACCAAGCAAATTATCAAGAGATAGTTTTTTAGTACAGTTAATAGGTTTTTCAGAGTGTCCTCGATCACAATCGACAACAATAAAAAGATATTAATATGCCAATTTCTGAAGAGCTTTTGCAAAGAATTAGAGATAATGATCCAACTCTGACAGATCTTAACCTTACGGGAAACGAAATCGGATCCACAGGAGCCACGGCCATAGCAACCGCACTTGAGAATAATATAACTCTAAAAAGTCTTGATCTTGGATGGAATGAAATCGGAAACGAAGGAGCCACAGCCATAGCAACCGCACTTGAAAATAATACAACTCTGAGGGGTCTTTATCTTTGGTATAACCAAATCGGAAATGAAGGAGCCACAGCCATGGCAACCGCACTTAAGAATAATACAACTCTGACAGATCTTAATCTTGGGGCTAACCAAATCGGAAATGAAGGAGTCCAAGTCCTAGCAACCGCAATTGAGAATAATTCAACTCTGACATATCTTGGTCTTATGGGAAACCTAACCGAAACTGAAGAAAATGCGGCGATAAACACAATATACGCAATAATAGAAGGAAATACAATAATTCCTCAAATCATTGTTATTATGTCCAAAATAATATCTGGTAATTTAGAAGAAAAATTTTCCATTCCTCAAATCAGATTTATTTCCGATAGCTCTTGCCCTAGAAATTGTGTTAAAATTTTAGAGAATCTTGTAAAGGATTTATCTAATGAAGATATTCCAGATGCTTTGCAAACAGTGCAAGATATCAAGGGAGCAGTAGGGGCAACGATATTATTTACAGCTATCAAAGCACAAGAAAGCGACTTATCTCAAAATAAATTACACTTACCAAAAGATAAGTTAAAATTGATAATAGATGCATTAATTGACACTAAGTTACAAAGCTTTTTTAAAGCAAAGGGAGTTACAAAAGAAGGAGTTAAAGATGACTTGCGTGATAAGTCTGGAAAAATTCCACTAAACACAGCTACCGAAAATTATATTCTAGAATACCTAAAAATAGACGATATTGAAGAAACACCTTCAACCACTGTAAGTACATCAGGGGAAAGGACGATAAATTTAGGCAACTCTGTTCCCAATCCAAAAAGATGCTGCAATATCAGCTAGAAAATGTTAGCTAATTAATTTTATTCCAAACTCTGAATCCTTCTCGAAACCAAGAAGGTAACAAAAGGCGCTGTCGCCCAAAAGGAAAAAGATAATAAAAAGAAACCATGAAGTTTTTAGAATCTCCAAGAAAAGGTTAACGCATCAAACATTGCACCACTTCCATAAGTTCCAGCATATTCTCTGGTTACAAAAATTCGCGTTAGCGAAATTCTGGCTTCTCTATAAATCAAAACACCGCCAACCTGCAAAGTTCCAACCATCATTTTTTTATGAACATGCGGACTGTCTTGAAAAGTGTTTCCATCAAGAAAAATATTTCGACCAACCACGCGCAATTCGGCTGTCGAGAATAAATAACCGCTAATTTTTTCTACCGGCACAAAAAAATCTGATCCTGGTAAACTCGGACGAATTCTCGGCGGACCATAATCAACCGGCAAATCATAGCCCAAGCGGAAAGTTACGCCTGTTGAGGCATCGGTGTGAATATTTCCTAAATTTATTCTCGCATTCGGCATCATATCAAAACCAATTCTATTTCTTGATGCGGAAAAAACTTCCCGCCATTTGCGTTCGTAGGTTAAAACAACTCCCAGTTCGTCTTTTAACTGACTATTCCAACCCTGCGGCTTTTTGCTATCAGTAATATTTTTATGAATAAATTTTTGTGTCACTTCGGAGCGCGCTGCTGGACCGACCATGCCCAAAGTTAAAACCACGTTATCGAGAGTTTTTCCGGTATCAGAAAACATACCAAAAGAACCATAAAGCCAACCAGCGTAAGTATTATCTTTGGGATCAGGAGTTTTGTTTTCGATATTTGAAGGAGTATATATATTTTGTCCAAACGCAATGCCAATGCGCTTTTTGCCGTTTTTGGCAAACATTGGTAAATAATCAAAAGCGTGACGCAAAAATTTGGGAGATTGTTCTTCAGAAGCAATATAAGCAAAACGAATACCGTTTGTGTAACCTTTATCCTTGCCACTTAAAACATCATTTTCCCAAACCACACTAAAAATACCTTTGTCATCTTTTATAGCTTTGGGTTTTTCTAATTCTTGTGCAAACAAAGGCCGAATCGGCAAAATCAGGACAACAAAAATTATAAATTTTTTTAATAATTTCATGCGCCCCAAATTTTATTAGTCTGTCGCAAATCAAAATTTTCTAAGAAATTTTTGTGATTCTGATTTTTTTCAAAGGTAAGCGTACCTATACCAAAGTGAAGTTGCTGGATAGCTATCGATTTCACAGATCTATTCGATGTACATACAAGGTAAATTCTATTTCATCAAACTCTGAATTCTTCTCGAAAAATCTTTCGCATCTTTAATCGGCTCATCTTCCATCACGCAGGCCAAATCAAATAAAGTAAAAATTGTATCGCGAATTTCAGATTTTTTTGCCTCATCAACATAATTTTCATTCATCGATTTCACGATCAAATTGAGCGGATTAATTTCAAAAATCTTCGCAGTTCCCGCCTGAATTTGTTTTTGTTCTAACAAAAATCTCTCCAAACGAATATCCATCGAACCCGCATCTACAGCCAAACAAACTGGGCTATTGGTTAGTTTTTTAGAAATTCTAACATCTTTAATTTTATCACCCAAAACTTCGCGAATAAAATTTAGCAAACCTTCAAACTGACTCGTAGTTACATCTTTAATTTCAGGCTCCGGCGCTTTTTCTTCTTCATCTTTTTGTGGCGCTTTATCGATATTTTCCACATCAACATCATGACGATTAATTGAGCAAAATTCTTTTTCTTTGTAAGGCAGTGCAACTGTTACCCAAAATTCATCAACTGCGTCAGTTAAAAATAACACTTCGATATCTTTTTTCAAAAAAATCTCAAGTTGCGGAGAAGATTGAATTTTTTCAACCGACTCGCCAGTTAAAAAGAAAATCTTGTCTTGCCCAGCTTTGGCGCGGTCCAAATATTCTGCCATTGAAATTAATTTGTCGGGAGATTTTGAAGAATTGAAGCGACAAATTTCTAGAATTTTTTCTCTAAATTCTGAAGATTCGCAAAGACCTTCTTTCAAAACTGCGCCAAAATTATTCCAGAATTTTAGATATTCTTCTTCATTTTCATTGGCCTTTTTCTTCAATTCTGAAAGCACTTTATTGACAATCGATTTTCTGATTTTATCCAAAACTAAACTATGTTGCAAAGTTTCGCGACTGATATTTAGCGGTAAATCATCAGAATCAATCAAGCCACGCAAAAAGCGCATGCAAGCTGGCACTAATTCCAATTCTTCGCTGATAAAAACTTTTTTAACGTAAAGTTTTACTGACGATTTACGATCAGGGTGAAATAAATCAAATGGCTTTGTTGATGGAATAAAAAGCAAATTTGTGTAAGTAATAATTCCTTCAATTTTGCTGTGAATTGTCATAAAAGGATCGCCCGGCAAATGCGAAATATGTTTGAAAAAAGCCTGATATTGTTCGGAAGTAATTTCCTCTTTTGGCTTAGTCCAAAGTGCTGCGGCAGAATTTAGAAGCTCAACTTTTGCGCCAGCTTCCAAATTTTCAGGAATAAATTCAATCTTGAAATTGATGTGATCGGAATAAGTTTGAACTACATGTTTAATGTGAAAACGATCGAGAAAATCTGATGCATCATCTTTTAAATGCAGGATAATTTTTGTGCCGCGCGGCGTATTTTCTAAAGCCTCTGCAACCTTGAAATTAGAGCTGCCATCCGATTCCCAAACATGCGCTTTTTCTTCATCGAATTTCCGCGAAATCACCTCAACTTTATTGGCAATCATGAAACTGGAATAAAATCCTACGCCAAATTGTCCGATTAGTTGAACATCTTTTTGTTTGTCTCCGGTTAAAGATTTTATAAAATTTTCAGTTCCCGAGCGTGCAATTGTTCCAAGGTTTTGAATCAATTCTTCGCGATTCATGCCAATGCCATTATCGCTTAAAATTAAAAGTTTTTTGGCTTTGTCGGTGGTAATTGTAACTTTTAATTCATCATCATTTTTAATAATTTCTGAATTTTGCGCCGCCAAATAACGCAGTTTGTCGCAAGCATCGGCGGCGTTAGAAATTAACTCGCGCAAAGCCACATCTTTATTGGCGTAAAGCGAATTGATCATCAGGTTTAAAACTTTTCCAACTTCAACATCGAAGTTAAATTCTTGTGCTTTTGTCATGTTTTTGATTATTTTAAGTAAAAATTGCCTAAGAGCCTGTCTAATATCTTTTTTAATTCCTAATCGAACATTGGTAATTTTTTATAGGATTAAGATTCGTCAACTAAATAAGAACTGCTTAAAGCTTTTTCAATCCTAAAAATATTATAATGCCCGCAAAGACTCAAATTTCTTTTGCACCAAGTCATTAAATTTTTTCTCGTCAATTTCGCCTAAAATTTCTTTCATCGTCGTCACGCCAAATTCCTTAATTCCGCAAGGAATAATATTGTCAAAGCCTGTCAAATCTGGGTTTAAGTTAATTGCAATTCCGTGGTAACTTACCCATTTTTTGATTTTAATTCCGAGCGCAGCGATTTTTTTTTCAGCGCCATTTTCATCAATAACCCAAATTCCAACCCGACCTTTTCTAATTTCACCTTTAATTCCAAATTCTTCTAAAATCTCGATTACCCAATTTTCTAAAAACTCAACAAAGCGCGCAACGTCTGGCTTTTGGGGCGCAAAAAACTTTTTTAAATCGAGCATCACATAAATAATTTTCATTCCAGGACAGTGGTAAGTATATTTGCCACCGCGATTAGTTTGAAAAATTGGAATGTCGGTTTTGTTTAACATATCTGATTCTTTAGCACTAATTCCCGCCGTGTAAACTGCAGGATGTTCCAGCGTCCAAATCATTTGCGGCGCAGTTTCGGCAATAATTTCTTCAACGCGTTTTTGCATAAATGCCAGCGCATCTTCAAAAGGCACTAATTTATCGCTGAAGCGCCACTCAATATTGGACAAATTTTTTTGGCTCATTATAAAAATTTTAATTAAATTTGATTAACCCGTAATTACAAAATGCTAAAAATCTATGATCGGAAAACTCCGCGGTTTTATTGATTCAATCACCGAAGACAAGTGCATAATCGACGTTAATGGCGTTGGCTATGTCGTTTTTTTATCTGGCAAAACTGCTAATTTATTAAAAACATTTTCTCGCGACAAAGAAATTTCTCTAACCATTGAAACCGCCGTTAAAGAAGATGCCATTGAACTTTATGGTTTTATTTCTGAAATCGAAAAAATCTGGTTTTTAGAACTAACCAAAGTTCAGGGCGTTGGCAATAAAATGGGTCAAAAAATTTTAAGCGCTTTGACGATTGAAGATTTGGCAAAAGCTTTGATTTCTTCTGATATCAAAACATTTTCTAATATTTCTGGAATTGGTCCAAAACTTGCAATAAGATTAACTACCGAATTAAAAAATAGCCCGAAAAAACTGGGGATAGATCTTGGTTTTGATGTGCAGAAATCGGAAAATCTTGCTGAAATTTCTGGCAATGAAATTGCGAGTGATGCACTTTCGGCTTTAGAAAATCTGGGTTATCGCAAACATGATTGTTTGCGCGTGATTAACTTTTTAATTGAAGGAAATTCTAAAATTACTTTGGAAAATTTGATCACTTCGAGCTTGCGGGAATTGAGTAAGAATAAATTTTAAACTATTTGATAAATGCGAGTCGACCCCGTCGTGAAGACGGGGTCGACTCGGATTAGAAAAATACTCCAAGATTCACTTAAACAAAAAATGTCAAAAAACGAAATCCTAAATCCCATCAAACTAGAAGAAGAGCGTAACGACAATATTTTGCGCCCGAGCTATTTGCGTGATTTTTTAGGGCAAGAAAAACTCAAAGAAAATCTCGAAATCTTCATTCGCGCCGCCAAAAATCGCGGCGATGTTTTAGATCACACTTTATTTTACGGCCCTCCCGGACTTGGCAAAACAACACTTGCTCAAATCATCGCTCACGAAATGGGCGTTGGTTTTCGTGGCTCTTCTGGCCCTGTAATTACAAAGTCTGGCGACTTGGCGGCGCTTCTCACCAACCTGCAAGAAGGCGATGTTTTTTTCATCGATGAAATTCACCGCTTAAATAAAAATGTTGAAGAAGTTCTTTATTCGGCAATGGAAGATTTCAAACTCGACATCATCATCGGCGAAGGCCCGGCGGCGCGCGCCATTAAAATTGATTTGCCAAAATTTACACTAGTTGGCGCTACAACTCGTATCGGATTAATCGCCAATCCACTCAAAGATCGTTTTGGAATTCCGCTGCGTATTAATTTTTATACCGATTTGGAACTTGAACAAATTGTGCTACGCGATGCTAAAATTTTAAATATCGAAATTGAAAAAGACGGCGCTTTTGAAATTGCTAGAAGATCGCGCGGAACGCCAAGAATCGCCATTCGCCTACTTAAAAGAGTTCGCGATTTTGCTTCTGCCGCCAATGAAAAAATCATTACCAAAACAATTGCCGATTCTTCGTTAAAGCGCTTAGAAATTGACTCAATCGGCCTTGACTCTTCTGATTATCGCTATTTGCTTTTCATCGCTAAAAATTATCGCGGCGGCCCAGTTGGAATTGACACCATTGCTTCGGCAATTTCGGAAGAAAAAGATTCAGTTGAAGATACAATTGAACCTTATTTAATCCAAAAAGGTTTCGTTGAAAAAACACCGCGCGGGCGGGTTTTAACGGATATTGCGCTTAAACATTTAGGAATTGAGTTATAAACTAATCTAACAAAAAAGATCAAAAATGACAAAACCAAATTGGTACGCAGAAAAATGGACTGATGCCGAAAATAAAGAAATGGCTGATTCTAAAACTCAGGGCGCTGCAGCTTCAATGATAACTAGAACAGGGGTTTATATCAATTATTATGGAGATGATTTTAAAGGATTAGGAGTCAGAGCTAAAAATTCTTCGGACTCATGGGAAGACACAGAAAAACTTGCCAGATTTACAAAAAAATTTCCATTTTTTCAGCCAATAAAAGGTGATGGATTTTGTGGATTGCATTCTGGCATTGTAGGAACTTTAGCTAAATGCGTTGATGATCCATATCACTTTAAACAATTTAAAGACAACCTCGCAAAATGGCTAGACGATTTACCTGCAGACAAAAAAGCAAAAGTCCAAGAAACTATCGAAAAAGTTCTTGCCAGAATTACACAAGAAAATCTTAGCTATCAACAATTTTATGATTTGGTAAATCAGAGATCTGATACTGATAATATATCCAAACAACTTTCTGTAGCTTTATATCTGAATGCAGATTTAGAATCTTTTCACGAAGATTTAGATATGCAAAATTCTGCTAAACCTACTAGAATTTCAGAAGTTAACTCTATTACCGCAGGCGCAGTAGGTCATATATTAAAGCCAATATCTCCTTTTGAAATTATTGCTATAGCCGCTGAATCCATTGATGCAATATTGGGTCAAGATCTGCGTGAAGATAGCGTCTATATTGTTGGCGCTGGTGGCCATTTCGATCTCTTGCATTCGCAATTAGATTATAATTTGATGGCGGAGATTGCTAAAATTGAATTAAATCTCGCCAAAAAAAACAAAGTCAATTCTGAAGAAGAGAGTAAATCTTTTGAAGAAGCGTTAAAGCTAAAAAAGGAAAGCCAAACTGAAGAATTTTATAAAAAGAAAGTTGACAAAATTTGGAATTTACTTCCGTTAGAAGATCAAACAAGACTAGATAATTTTGGATTTGAGAAATATAAAAAATCAGAAATAGAAAATGAAATTTTTACAGACTCATCCAGAGGATTAGGGGCTCTATCTAAGGAAGGCCAAAATCTTTTTAATCAATTACGCGACACCATAAAAACTTGCGAAGATGCTATAAAAAGAATCGCTTACAACAACTCAAAAAAAGCCAGACCAAAAACTAGATATGATGACGATATAATCGCACAATCCACAAATCGCGATTACCAAATAACAATCGCAGAAACAATTGGTAGAATAAGATCTCATCAACAAGATGCTATATTTGTCGGTGAAGTTCAAAATAAATTAGCCAAAACAAATCCGGCAGAATTTTATAGAAGCACTTTACCGGCAATTATAGATGATCATAAAACATGTAAGTCTGGCTCGACTTTAAGTAGCGCCATTACAAATCAAAATGCTGATGGCAGTATTGATATAACAACTGCCAATTTGGGTGATTCAAGAGTGGCGGTTACTCTTAAATATAAAAAAAATGGCGCAGTCGGATATCGTTCAATTCTTTTGACTGAAGATCATAAACCAGATCTTGCGAGGGTTAATGCTCACATTAATGGGCAAGGTGGATCTATTGTTAATGGTCGCGTAAACCGTATGTTAGCTGTCGGTGGCGCAATAGGAGACGCTTCCGTCCTTATTGAAGAAGAGGACTGCTTATTAAGAACTCCCGATATCTGGAATTTTAACTCCAAAAAATTTTTACAACCGGAAGAAACATTAGAAGATCTAGATTTGATAGTTGGTTGCGATGGTTTATGGGATCGCTCTGGTAAACCTTCTATAATGTCAACTGATAAGGAGTTTGTGCTAGAAGGCGACAAATTTAAACTGAAAACAAATACTACAAAAAACATTTCTCATCATCTTACAGATCTCAGAAAAGAATTTGATAATTTAGCGGATAAATCAACTTACGAAAATAACTTCGCATACTACTTACAGCAAAAGGCAATTGATGGCGGATCTACAGATAATATTTCTGCTTCAAATATCACTTTGGTAAGTGAAGGAAAAACTATAATTCCAGCAGATAAATCTGTAATGCTATCAGTTTGCGATGGTCATGGCGGAAAACCAGATTCAAGCTATGAAGATAACAAAGCCAACTTAGCTGGAAGTAACTTAGTTAAAACTGCCAACGATGGCGCCTTAGTTGCCGCTTCAGTCGCAGCTCGGCTTGCGAATGCAGCCCAAATTGAAGAAATAAAAGGTCTTGAAATCCAGCAACAAAAACAAGAAAGCTTGTTTCTTTTAAAACAGCAATACTCCAAAGAACCCACAATAATAGCAAAAACAGAGCGTCAAAAATCTACAACCCGCGCCACAAAGAAAAAAGATACTCCTCCCCCTTCCACCCCTGATAATGACGAAGGCCATACTACCAAAGAAGGCAAAAGCGACGACGAATTTGAAGTAAGTTCTACATTCCAAAGCATAAAAGCCCGCAACAAACCAACATTTGCTTATACAGATCGTGAGATTGATGCAGTTAATCGAGCCAGAAATATTGCAGCTGGGTATAAATATTTTAAAAATAAAAAAGGGGAAGAAAGCGGTATTTTGCTGAGAAGTGATGACAAACCTTTAGCTGGAAGTGACGACATTAAAACAATCATCGAAATGCCCGCTTGCGCTGTGGATCAAGGATCGCCTATTAGTTTATATCTAGCAGCTCAATTAGAACATTTGAAAGACTTTACTAAAACTAAAACTAATTCCAATCCTTATCCTGTAAAAATTTTATTCCCCTACAAACTACAGGCATGGCACTGGAATGTTGGTGAGGTCACGGTTACTCAAGAAGGTGGAGAATTGGTTCTTGCAGGCTGCGCTTATGATTCAATGAATAAAGCCGCTGATTTGGAAATTAAGATACAGCAAGAAATTTTAAACACTTTTGAAGCATCTTTTCCCGGACAAATCTCTATCCAAAATCATCTAAATAAAAAATCCGCTTCTACTGAAGCCCCACAAAAAGGTGGAATTGCCTGCGGCCTTTACGCTGGAATCGCAATGCATAATCTAAAAACCAAACCCGCAGCGGAAGTTTGGGATGGTACGAATGAAGATGAGCAAGCCTTAAGAGATAAAGATAGTAACTTAGTTTTTTTGCATAATCCAAACTCAAGGTTCTGCGAAGCAATAAATGAAAGAGGCTTTGTTGATATTTTTAGAACAAAGGACAAGACAACTACAAACACATCATCATCTTCAAGTAAGACGCATTATCACGCTATGGCTAGAGAAATGGCTAGAGAATTAGAAAAAATTCCCTCCGATACACTTCTAAGTATTGCTAGTCTTGCAGAAAAATCAGCTTTCAACGTAGATTCTGGTACTGCTTACAAAGCATTGCTTGCAGAGCTAGAAAGTTATAAAACTCTTCATAATATTATTTTCCCAAATGGCGCTTCGTCTAAAACCATACCAAATTATCAGCTCGCAAATTTAGCTTTTGAAGCAACTTTAGCCAGAACACAAGAAACATCTTCCTCTCCTTCTAAAGAAGAAACAGCATATCAGAATTGCCTTGAAATAATATCAGGATCCTTCGCTGATGTTGTTCGAGATTGCGCTATCAGATCTCCGTCATCACTTGTGGAATCATTAAAAAAAACTGACAACCTCACCGATGAGGAAAAAGCTTTACAAGGTTTCTTAGAAGGACTTAAACGTCACATCGAAGACACAGCTCCAAAAGACAAAAAAGATGACTTATTTAAAACATCAGAATTAGTTGCGCGAATGATTTGCCTAGAAGTTCAAGAAACCAGAATTTCTGAAATCACTAAAATGAAATCAAATGCGCTTAATATTATTGAAAAATCTACTCCTTTAAACGAAGAAGAAAAATTTCTGGTCGATAATTTTGCCACATCCAACAATCCAATTCTTGAAAAAGATGGAAAAAACTATACCCCGCTTGCAGCAGCCAAAGAAAAATTCACAGCAGCCAAGCAAGAATTACATAAAAAATTAGAAGAGAAAATTGAAAGTCATAAAATAGAATCAGGAGACTCAAAAGAAGCAAAACATACATTCAGCGAAGAAGACATTATTAAATATTCCGCCAAAGGAATTCTCAGTAAAGCCCTGCGAGCTAAGGCAATTGAAGAAATAGCAGTAACACAAGAAGGAAAGAAGAAAAACCTCGTTAATAAAATTACTTTTGAGACAGTAGGAAATACTTACGACGAAGCTACAGATGGCTCAGGAAATCTTAAAATACAATTTGGCAGAAGATATGTCCGCAAAAATTTTGTTGGCGTCCCAGAAAAAACACTCAAATTTAACGACTCAAATTTCGGCAATAATTCTTTCGCCAATTGCACTTTTACCAATTGTGATTTTACCGGAAGTTCTGGAAAACAACTAAAGTTTGTCAATTGCACTTTTGGCGAAGGATGCGTTATTCCCGAAGATTTAAAAACTCTGAAAATGAATTTTGCAGGATGCAAATTTAACAAAAAGATTTTTGAAGGAATGACAAATGCAGATGAGCTTAAAACAAAACTAGGAATACCAAAAGACGCCGTAGATAAAGATGGTTTTTATCAATCAGAAAAACCAAGCGCTTCTATAAGTTCAGGTGCAGCATTTAAATTAAATCCAAAAATGCTAACTCGTTAATCATGACAAAATGAAAAAGAAAAAAATTCTTCTCATCATAACCGGAAGTATCGCCGCTTACAAAGCCATGGATTTGATTCGCTTGCTTTCCAAAAAATCTTTTTGCGTTACCTGCATTTTAACCAAAGCCGCTGCCGAATTTATCACGCCGCTTCTGGCTTCATCAATTTCGGGAAACAAAACTTATAACGAACTTTTTTCAATTGAAGATGAGTTGGAAATGGGTCATATCAATCTTTCGCGCCAAGCAGATTTAATTGTTGTCGCGCCCGCAACTGCCGATTTTATCGCCAAAATTGCCAATGGTTTTGCTGATGATTTGGCATCAAGCGTTGTTTTGGCAGCGAATAAAAAAATTATTATTGCGCCGGCGATGAATGAAAAAATGTGGGCAAATAAAAGCACGCAAAAAAATGTTGCAAAAGCTCTTGAAGCAGGAATTTCAATGGTTGAACCTGAAACCGACATTCTTGCTTGTGGCGAGTTTGGCATTGGCAAAATGGCAGCGCCGGAAAGAATATGCCAAAAAATTTGTGATTTTTTTGAGCGTCAAAATCAATTAAAAGGCAAAAAAATTCTCATTACGGGTGGTGCAACTTATGAGCCAATTGATCCGGTGCGTTTTATCGGAAATCATTCTTCAGGAAAACAGGCAATTGAAATTGCCCAAATTTTACATGAAATGGGCGCAGATGTAACGCTTATTGCGGGTAATATTCGAGAAACAATTTTTTTGCCGCAAGAAAATATAATTCGCGTAAAAACCGCTGAAGAAATGTTGGCTGAGGTGAAAAAAAATTTGCCAAAAACCAATGTTTTTATTGGTTGCGCTGCAGTTTCAGATTTTAAAGTGAAAAAATTTTCTAATCAGAAAATTAAAAAAACTGCTGAGAAAAACTTGATTTTGGAATTAGAAAAAAATCCCGATATTTTAGAATTTGTTGGCACTTCCAAAAAGCGCCCAGATTTAGTAATTGGCTTTGCTGCTGAAAGCGAAAATCTGCAAAAATATGCTAAAGAAAAACTGCAAAAGAAAAATTGCGATTTGATTGTAGCCAATGACGTTGAAGCTGGAGAAATATTTGGTTCAGATCAGACTAAAGCTTTTTTGATAAGCAAAAATAAAAGTGAAAATTTAAACAAAATTTCTAAAGCAGAATTGGCGAGAATTTTGGCAGAAAAAATTATAAAGTTTGAAAATTTCAACATAACATAAAAATTAGGACCCGACGCTGGACCCAACGCTGGACTGGGTTTGTAACCCAGTTCACACGTTCAGTTCAATTTCAACATAACCTGAAAATGAGGACGGGATTACAAATCCCATCCCGCCTTGAGCGCAAAAATTATAATCATAATTTTAGATCATCTTAATTTTGTAAAATCCCACCAGCACTTCCAACCACTCTCTTTCCTCCGCATTCATCTTATCTTTCAAAACCGCAAAAATTATCTCGTGATATTCCTTCAGCCACTTTCTCTCCGGATAAGTCATCATCTTAAAATCAATCAAACTCGGATCAATCGGCACTAAAGTTAAAATTCTAAACTGCAAAAATTTCTCATTAAATTTTTCTACCAACATCAAATTTTCAATTCTGATGCCATATTCTCCCTCTTTATAAAATCCCGGTTCATTCGATAAAACCATTCCTGCTAAAAGCGCTTGATGCCCGCGTTTGCTAATTTGGCAAGGTCCTTCATGAACTGATAAAAAATTCCCCACGCCGTGTCCCGTGCCGTGATCAAAATCCAAACCAGCTTGCCAAAGATGTGAGCGCGCCAAAACATCAAGTTGTGCGCCCGTTGTTCCAAGCGGAAATTTAATTCGCGCCAAAGCAATATGACCTTTTAAAACGCGAGTGAAATTTCCAATCATTTCGGCAGTTGGCTTGCCGATTGCAACTGTGCGCGTTACATCAGTTGTGCCGCAAAAATTCTCGCCAAAATATTGACCGCCAGAGTCAATTAAATAAAGCGAATCGCCGCTGATTTTTTTATTAGTTTTTTTAGTCGCATGATAATGAATAACCGCGCCATTACTGGCAAATCCTGATATTGAAGCAAAGCTCGGATATAAAAAATCAACACTTTCTTTTCTAAATTCCAACAATTTTTCTGCCGCTTTTATTTCATCAATTTCAGCATAATTTTTTTCAAGCCAGCATAAAAATTTAGTTTTTGCCAAACCATCAACTTCATGGGTTTTGATTATCGAATTTATTTCAATTTCATTTTTGCAAGCTTTGGCAATTTCAATTGCGTCAGTTTTTGCAATTATTTCAAAATTATTTTTCTGCAAAACGTCGTAAAGCCAATAGTTTGTTGACGCAGCATCGATTTGGATTTTTTTAAAACTTTTACGCAAAACCGCCAATCTTAAATCAAAACAATCAGCCTGAATAAAATTTACTTTTTCTAAATCAGAATTTTTGCGATCTAAAACTCTTTTTTCATCAACATATAATTCAACTTCACCATTTTTGAATAAAACTGCGTAAGCCAGCAAAAGCGGCGTGTATTCTATGTCGGAAGCGCGGATATTTAAGAGCCAGCAAATATTTTCTGGCTTGGAAATTATCACCGCATCAGCTTCTAAATTTTGTACAACGTAATTACGTTTTAAAATTGAATCAGCGCCAACTAAATTAATAGCGCAGGAAAAAATTGGCGAATTTTTTAAAGAACCACGATCTTTCCAAATTTCATCGACTGGATTTGAATCAAGAAAAATCGGCGCAAATTTGGCACATGATTTTACAAAATTTATACTCATTAATTTTGGATCGAGCGCCAGTTTTTTTGTCGAGCTTAAATTCTCTTCCAGCCATGAAATTACTGATTTCTCAGTCATGTTAAAAATTTCAAATTCATCTAAATTCAATTGATTTCGCGCTTGCAGCGTGTAGCGACCGTCGGTAAAGAAAAAAGATTTTTTTTCTCCAATAATTAAAATAGCATTTGAGCCGGTAAAGCCTGTTAAATATTGAATGCGCTTCTGATTTTCTGGCAAATATTCAGAAAAAAATTCGTCAGAATTTGGTAAAATAAAAAAATCAATTTTTTGATCTTTTAAAATTTTTTTAAGAGACGATAATTTTGATTCGAATTTGCTTTGCATAGTTTTTTCCAAAAGATTTTAGAATTTTAACGCAATATAGCTTCTTTAAAAAAATAAATCTATTGCGGATGCGCGGGTTTATCCCGCGCGCAGCAATTCAACTAACCCTAAATTAAAACGAAGTTTTAATTTAAATAATTTCACAAATGACCAAAAAAAAATCAGCTTTTTCTTGTCAATCCTGCGGCGCAATTCATTTTAAATGGGCGGGAAAATGTCCCGATTGCAACGCTTGGAACAGTATGGTTGAAGAGTTTGAAGATGGCGGCAGTTCGCATTTTACTCGCATTTTAGACGATAAAAAATCTAAAAATTCTGATTCCAAAAAAATTGAACTAGTTCAATTAACCGGCAAAGCTCAAGATTTTCCCCGCATTAAAACCACAATCAACGAACTTGATCGCGTGCTTGGCGGAGGTTTGGTTCAAGGTTCCGTCGTATTAATTGGCGGCGATCCCGGAATTGGAAAATCAACTTTGCTTTTACAAACTGCCGAAAGTTTGGCGTCAGGCAAAAACCAAGTAATTTATATTTCTGGCGAAGAGTCAATCGATCAAATTCGCCTGCGCGCGCAAAGAATGGGCGTGAAACAAGATTCAATCCAACTTGCCGCAACTACAAATGTTGCTGAAATTATCAATTCAATTGATGCCAAAAACCTGCCGACAATCGTAATTATCGATTCGATTCAAACCATGTTTATTGACGAACTTTCATCAGCTCCGGGTACAGTTTCACAGGTTCGCGCCGCTGCGGGCGAATTAACAATTTTTGCCAAGAAAAATAATATCACCTTATTAATCGTGAGTCACGTCACCAAAGATGGGCAAATTGCCGGACCAAAAGTTTTGGAACATATGGTTGACACTGTGCTTTATTTTGAAGGTGAAAAAGATTTACATTTTCGGATTTTACGCGCCATCAAAAATCGCTTTGGCGCCGCTAATGAAATCGGCGTTTTTGAAATGAATGATGTTGGATTATCCGAAGTTTCAAACCCGAGTGAACTTTTTTTAACTTCTTATGATCGCGAAACCAGCGGCTCAATTGTATTTGCTGGCGTTGAAGGCACGCGCCCGATTTTAGTTGAAATTCAGGCTTTAGTTTCGCCATCTTTCATACCAACTCCAAGGCGCGCTGTTGTTGGTTGGGATTCAAATCGCCTCGCCATGATAATTGCGGTTTTAAACAGTCGTTTCGGGCAAAATCTTTTTGACAAGGAAGTTTATTTAAACATTGTTGGCGGCTTAAAAATCGAAGAAACTGCCGCTGATTTAGCCGTTGCCTGCGCTTTGATTTCAGCCGCGCGCGATATTGCGCTGCCTTCTTCGACAATTGCGATTGGCGAAATTGGCTTAAGTGGCGAAGTTAGAATGGTTGGCAATTTGGAAGGAAGATTGAAAGAAGCGGCGAAATTGGGTTTTAAAAATTGCTTGATTCCAAAAGCCAATGAGAAGAATAAGAATTTCGCAGCGTTAAAAAAATCTCTTCCCGAAATGAATTTCCAAATGATTGCGCATGTGCGCGATTTGGGTAAATTTTTTAGAAAAAACTAATTATGAAAAACTTTTTAAGAATTTTTATCACGACTTCATCTTTATTTATTTTCCCAGCATTTGCCGGAGATCCAGAATTTTTGGTGCAAATTAAAGATCATAAATTTGAACCAGCTTCCGTCAATGTTCCCGCCAATCAGAAATTTAAATTGGTGGTAGAAAATCTTGACAAAACTTTAGAAGAATTTGAAAGCGGCGATTTGAAAAAAGAAAAACTTGTGGGTGGCGAAAAAAAAGTCACTATTCCAGTCGGCCCTTTAAAATCAGGCGAATATAAGTTTTTTGGTGACTTCCACCAAAAAACGGCGCAAGGTGTTTTAATCGTTAATTAGCAACTCGCTAATTTTATTTGTGATTTTGCCCGCAATATTATCCGCATTACCAATCACCTTTAAAGCCTTCTCTGACATGGCTTTAACAACATTTTCATTTTGCAAAAATTCTTTTACTTGCGCCGCTAATTGCTCTTTTGAATCAATCATGCTGCAAGCCTTTTCTTTTTCGAGAGTTTCGTAAATTTCTTTAAAATTAAAAACTTTACGACCCGACATCACAACACATCCTAACTTGATTGCTTCAAAAGGATTATGCCCGCCGATTTCCAGTAAAGAACCGCCGATAAAAGTAAAACTGGCTAATCGGTAAAAAATACCAAGTTCGCCCAAAGTGTCGGCGAGATAGAATTCTGTGGCATTTTCAATATTTTGTTTTTGGCTGCGCTGCGCAATATTCGCTGCGCCAATTAATGATTTAATTTCATCGGCGCGATTGGGGTGACGCGGAACCAAGATAGTGAGAAGATCAGGAAAGGTTTTTTTCAATTCATTATGCGAAAATAGCACAGCTTCCTCTTCGCCTTTGTGAGTACTGGCGGCGAGCCAGAATTTACGTGAACCGATTTGTGATTTTATTTTTTCAAGTTCTGCAGAATTAAAATCGAGATTGCGCGCTTGAGATTTTAAATTTCCGTAAAATAAAACTTCGTGATTTGTCAATTGTTCGAGACGCTTTTTATCATCATTGGTTTGAGCAAAAATCGTCGAAAAAGAATCAAAAATTTTAAAGCCCAGTTTTTTGGCAATTCTCCATTTTTTTGCTGATTTTTCTGACATTCTGGCATTAACCAAAAATGTTTTTATTTTGCGGCGATAAGCGCTGTAGATAAGGTTGGGCCAGATTTCAGATTCGACAAAAATCGCAGCTTTTGGTTGCCAAAAGTCGAAGAAATTTTGCACACAGTAATAAGAGTCAATTGGCAAAAATTGATGAATTATGCGACCATTAAAATTAGGAATTTTAGAAGTAATTATCAAAGCAGAAGTAAGTGTGGTTGTGGTAAAAAGAACTGTTGTCTGCGGAAATTTTTCAAGCAAATCATCAACTAAAACCAAAGATGAATTTGCCTCACCAACACTAACGGCGTGAAGCCAGATTAAATCGCCTTCGGGACGGATTTGTTTGGTACGCCCAAAACGCTCTCTCAAACGTGATTTATCTTCTTTTTTCTTGATAACGCGATAGATGAGATAAAGCTCAATAACCGGAAAAAGCAGAACTGAAAAAAAGCGGTACAGAAACATTTTTAACGAATTAAATTTAGAAAAATTAGTAAACGGATTTTCTGATTAATTGGCATATACCAAATTCAAAATAACAAACTGCTCTAAAATCCACCGGCACTTTTAATAAAAAAGTTTTTTAACTTGGGAAATTTATTTACCAATCCAAGCCCGAAACCACGCGCCAAGGTTGTTGACAGACTTTTAGTTTCAAATAAAGAATTTAAAATGTCAGTCGCAACCAACATTTTTTTAGCTTCGAATTTGGCTTTTTTATTGTAAGCATCAATCAGGCTTTGGCTAGAAATATCAAAGCCACAAAGCAGATTATTTTTTATTAGTTCGCAAAGAATATTAATCCCCGAAATCGCCAAATTAAAACCCTGACCCGCGATTGGATGCACGCCACATGCGGCATCTCCAATCAAAAGCATTTTTTCGTGATAAAATTTTTCCGCTTCAACCAGAGTTAGTGGATAAGAAAATTTATCAGAAACTAAGCGGATTTTTCCCAAACAATTATCCATTTTTTTGGTTAATTGCTGGATAAAATTTTCTTCATCCAAATTCAAAATTGCTTGTGCTAGTTGATCGGGCGCAATCCAAACGATTGAAGATTGGTTCGAATTTTTTAGCGGCAAAATTGCCAACGGTCCACCTGGAAGAAATTTTTCATGAGCAATATTTTCATGAGATTTTTCATGCTCAATATTAAAAACAATTGCTGTTTGAAAATATTTTTTTTGGGTCGTGTTAATTTGATAAAGCTCGCGAAGCCTTGAAAATCGACCATCGCAGGCGAGTAATAATTTTGAATGCAGAATTTTTTCATCATCAAGTTTTACAACAACCAAATCATCAAATTTAATTTCTTCATAAGAATTTGGAGAAAAAACTGTGATATTTTGGCGTTTTAAAACCTGATCGCGCAGCGCATTATGAATGTGATAATTTTCAATAATCATGCCAAGTTGCCCTTGCGCAACATCAACCTCGCGCCCAATAAAATCAAGGATGAAAGATGATTTATAATCTGTAATTTTTATATCATAAATTTTTCCGCCATGAGGCGCAACTTCATCATAAATTCCGATTTCTTTAAATAATTTTAATGAAGCTGCCGAGATTGCATAAGCGCGACCATCGCGTTTTCTGTCTTGGTTTAGAATATCTAATTTTTCGACAATGGCGATTTTTAGATTTGGCGCAGCATTGATTAGAGAAAGCGCAGTAGTCATGCCGGCGAAAGATCCGCCGATAATTGTGATGTCGAAATTTTGAGACATTAGATTTTCTTAAATTAGTGGAAATATTTAAATACTAATACGCCTCAAACCCGCATAGACCACGTCGTGAAGACGGGGTGACACAAGTTTGGAAGTGCGCATAAAACATATTCGATGTTCCTGCGGGCAATGCAAAGCATTGTCACCCCGTCTTCACGACGGGGTCTATACCAAATTAAATCATATTTTTTGGATCAACCCATTGGTCAAATTGCTCTGATGTAACTAAGCCAGAAGCCAAAGCCGCTGTCTTTAGAGTTGTTTTGTCAAGATGTGCTTTTTTGGCAATTTTAGCAGCATTGTCATATCCGATATAAGGATTTAACGCCGTTACCAACATTAAAGATTGCTCCAATAATTGCGTGATGCGTTCGCGATTAGCTTCGATTCCAACTAAACATTGATCGATGAAACTGTTAATTCCATCAGATAAAAGATTAATCGATTCGATAATATTTCTGATAATCATCGGACGAAAAACATTTAGTTCAAAATGTCCGTTAGAGCCGCCAACAGTTACGGCCACATGATTTCCCATGATTTGACAAGCGATCATTGTTAAAGCTTCGCATTGGGTTGGATTTACTTTTCCCGGCATAATTGAAGAACCCGGTTCATTTTCGGGCAAGCTAATTTCACCAAGTCCAGAGCGCGGGCCCGAAGCTAAAAAACGAATGTCATTGGCAATTTTCATGCAAGAAGTTGCGAGAGAATTTAGTGAGCCAGAAAAATTGACTAATTCATCATTACAAGCCAAAGATGAGAACTTGTTCGGATTGGTTAAAAATTTTAATTCGAGACCAGCAGCCAGAGAAAAATCATTTTTTTGTATCGCACTTACTTCGGTAATTTTTTCAGCAAAATTTTTAGCAAATTTTGGATGACAATTCAGTCCCGTTCCAACAGCAGTTCCGCCTTGCGCCAAATAAAAAACTGATTCTATTGCTGAAGAAATAAAATTTTGCGCCATTTCAATTTGATGTCTGTAAGCGCCAAATTCCTGACCTAAAGTAACTGGCGTGGCGTCCTGCGTATGAGTTCTGCCGATTTTAATGATGTCATTAAATTCTGCTTCTTTTTTACCTAATTCATTAGCAAATCTGACAAGGGTTGGAAGTAATTTTTCATAGGTTGTAATTACAGTCGCAACATGCATTGCAGTTGGAAAAGTGTCGTTTGAACTTTGACCTAAATTGACGTGATCATTTGGATGAATTGGCGATTTTCCACCTTTTTTCCCCGTAACTTTTTCATTAGCAACTGAAGCGATAACTTCGTTGGTGTTCATGTTGGTTTGAGTGCCAGAGCCAGTTTGCCAAACAACTAATGGAAAATGATTTTCGTAAAACCAATCAAAACGCGCCAGAATTGTATCCACCGCATCAACAATTTTATCGGCCAAATCAGGAGAGAATTTTTTGAATTCGTCGGACGCTGGATCCAACGCCATTAAATCTTTATTGGTGAGCGCCGCCGCTTTTTTAATCAACAACATCGCTTTCACAACTTCCTTTGGCATTTTATGACCCGGATTGTCGTTGCAAATTGGAAAGTTTTGCACGGAGCGTTGAGTTTGTGCAGCATAATAAGCTTGTGCTGGAACTTTGATTTCACCGAAAGAATCGGATTCGATGCGGAAATTTTCTGTCATAATTTTTATGATATTTTAGTTAAGAAATACTAATTTTAATAAACTCTTCAACATCAAGGCTAGCCTTGCCAACGAGCAATCCGCCAACTCCATCAATTGCCAAAATTTCTTTGGCATTTTGTGATGTTACCGAGCCGCCATAAAGCATGAAAAATTCTTGAACGCGGTTCTGAAGTTTTTCATTAAAAATTTTACCAAGTAATTTTGCCATCTCGGCGATCTGCGCTACTGTTGGGGTTTGACCAGTTCCAATTGACCAAATTGGTTCGTAAGCAATCACTAATTTGGTGAAATTTGCCTCTTGCGGAATTGAATCTTTGATTTGTTTATAGACAAATTCCAAATGCTTGCCTTCATCTCTGATCTCTTTTTTTTCACCAACGCAAATAATTGGCGTCAAGCTTTGACTCAAAGCTGCTTGTACTTTTTTTGCGACAATTTCGCTACTTTCAAAATGAGTTTCGCGACGCTCGGAATGTCCGACAATAACATATTCACAACCAACTTTTTTTAACATTGCGGCACTTATATCGCCAGTAAATGAACCTGCTAATTCATGATGACAATCTTGTCCACCAAGCCTGATTGGGCGCTGCTCTAACATAATTGCGCTTAATTCTTCGGCAGAAAAATCTTCAACTTTTTTATGATCACGTTTCATGATTTCTTCAAGATCATCAAACGAATCATCCATCAATTCACTATCAATATAATCGAGCAAAAAAGCTGGCGGGCAAAGCACCATTTCTACTTTTTGCAATTCGTCATATTTAGCAGAATAATTTTTAAAAAAACCATCCATCCAAACATCAACTTCGTCAAAAGCGTTATTCATTTTCCAGTTGGCTGCAATGATTTTTTTCATGATTTTGAATTTTTAGAAATTAATAATTAACTGCTCAAGATCTTTGGCGAAGAGCTGATAACGCCATCCGCTGGCGATTTTGTCAAAAAGTTTTTTTTCGCAAACTGTTTTTTTTAAATCAGAAGCAGTGATCAGAAATTGCTCCTGAAATTTCTCACGGGCGGCAATTTCAGCAATAAAAATTTTAGCTTCAGAGTAACAAAGCTTTTCTGAATCGCGCATGGCAAAAGTTTTTTCTTCTTTTTTTGGCTTATCGAGCACTTTTTCATTTTCATCAAGAATTTTTTGTGCTTCTGTTTTTATTTCTGGCGTAAAACTTGAAGGAAATTTTTGCGCCATCACAATTCTTTCAATCGCTTCATCTTTTATAAAATGCTGACGCGGAAGATCTAATTTCATAGCCCAGCGCTCGCGCCAAGAAATTAAAGATTTAATTTGAGCAATCTGTTTTTCGTTTTTACCGCGAAAAGAATAATCGCGACTCAAACTTTCATCCGATTTAAAAAGGCTTTTATTGATGAAGCTTTCCATCTCTTCTAGCAGCCATTCGAAGCGATTTTTTGATTTTAAAATTGTGCAAAATTCTTCGTAAATTTCTTCCAAAAAAAACACATCTAAAAGTGCATATTCAATTTGTTTAGCACTTAGTGGACGAGATTGCCAATCACTTCTTTGCTGCTCTTTGTCAAGTTGCCAATCGCAAATTCTGTCAACTAAAGCGGAATAGCCGATATTAAAACCATAACCACAAAAATTTGCCATTAGCTGAGTGTCAACAATAGATTGCGGCATTAAGCCCGATTTGTGGTGAAAAATCTGCAAATCCTGTGCGCATGAATGCAGAATTTTTATGATTTTTGGGTCGGCAATAACTGCGAATAAGTCAGTTAAATTAATATCCGTCATGCAATCGACGATAAAAGATTCTTTCTTTTTGGGAGAAACTTTTACAGCGACTTGTATAATTGACAAAATCGGGTAATAAGTTGTTTGGCGAGTAAATTCAGTATCAAGCGCTACAACGCCTGCTTCCTTGATTAAGCCAACCATGCGGTTAAATTCTTCTTGTGAATTTATGTAAAAATCTTCCTGAATAATAATTATTTACCTGCTAATACTCGAAAACAAAGGTTCTTTGGTTAAAAGCGTAGCTTTTGGTTCAGAAACTACACCATTTGGAATTTTAGTTTTAGCCAAATTCAAAAGATGCTTATTATCAAGATCTAATAATTGCTTTTCTAATTCATAAATCTGTGCCGTAACTTTGCTTGAGTCTATTTCTCGCAGCTTTTCTGGAGTAGTAAGATTTAATTTTATTGCAGAATTAATTATAAATTCATCATTCAACTTTTTGATCGATTCATCGCATAATTCTTTCTTTTCTGGCTCTGATCTTTCCTGATGAAATACTGTAAAATTTTCTTTATCAGACTTAGTGCTATCTTGAATTGCACTAAAGAGTAAAAATCGATTCAGCGCTTCTTTTTTAGCATCGCTATTTACATCATCTAAAATCTCAAAAAACTTTTTCTCGTCATAAATTTTTGACATTGAATGCTCGACTGTATTACCAAGATCATCTTGAATATTGAATTTCAATTCATCAAATAACTCATTCAATTTATCAGCATTCGCCGGATCGGAAACAAAACTTACCAATTTTGCATCAAGATTGGCTTCTTTAAGTGTTGCCATTCTTTTGTTAGAGAATTTCTTTACTCGCTTTTCAAGTCCAGCATGTGAACCATTTTCAAAATCTTTAAATATCTCTTCTAAAACCTTTTGCTGGCTTTCTTGATAAGTTGAAATTTTTTGATATTGTGTAATTTCTGCATCAGCGCGGAAGAAAGAATATAAGCCAGCTGGCGCTAATAAAGCTATTGGAGAAAATTGTAGAGGACTTGCTGCACCAAACGCGTTTTGCACCAAATCATTATCGGTTGCAAAATCAAATATTTCACAAAGATCGCTGACTATCGGAGTTTCTTCAAAAAATAATTCTATTCCGTCATCAATTCTAAAAGCTTCTGCAATTTTACCAAGTGGTCCCAAAACATCGCTACTAGCCATGTCGCCCAAACCTTCACCTAAAGTTTTTCCCGCATCAAATAAAGGCCCGATTAATTCCATGAGAGGATCAATATAGCTAAATACTTGACCGGCGATTGAAAATGCTCCAAGTGGGGTGAGCAATAAGAACAACTGCAAACAACGATATTTCCATAATCTGTCATCTTCATCAACATGCTTTTGCAAACCATTTAGCATTGAATCATTCATATCGTTGAGCTTTTTATTAAAAGCTTCCAATTCGGCTTTAACTACAGTGTCTTCTACTTTAATTTCGTCAGTAATCAGTTTCTGCATTTTTTGGAAAGTTGCCTGATCCATTATATCATCACTTTCAGCTAAAGCACTATTTACCTTATTTAGAACCTTAAGATAAAAACTACCATCTTGCGCATTAGGTCCAGCCTTCCAAAGCATGCTGGAAATCAATTCATTTCTTCGAGTTAGAAAATCTTTGTAAATTTTACTATCTGATGCTTTAGAGCTACTAAGAACCCCGCGCCCTGCCCATTCTGTTATTTGATGGATTACCTCACCAAACTCTTCAAGATTGTTGCTGAACCTGTTCCAAGACTTACTTCTAGTTTTAATACCAGCTCTTTCTTCCGACGTTAGATCTTTACGACCCTCTTCAAGAAAAACTTTGAGCCGCTCATCATTAACCCTTATATCATCTAAAACACTCCGACGAGTATCGAAAACAATATTGCGATAATTTTTTGGCGGCATTGAATTATGAATCAAAGGATCATCACGATATTCAACCCTATTAACCTCGGATTTAATCCTGCGACTACTGCCATAAATATAGTTATATGGGCTAAGACCAACCGACACTTCGTCGCCGCCATAAATATGGTGAGAAGCATTACCGGTTCTATTGTGAGCGTTATTTCCACCTTCATTAACAAATGGCATATTGTCAGCCATTTGAGTCATCAAATTATCCAGCTTAACCTGCCCCGGTTTTAACTCAAATCTTCTGATTTCATATTCCTGACGTTTAACATTTCTCCAGCGTCTGACATTATCGCTTCTTTCATCAAAAATTTCCTTGGCAATTTTAAGCTGATCTTCGATGTCATTTTTATTTTCTTCACTTAATTCTCCCTCATCATTACCTCCGCAGATTTTAATAAAATTATTGCGCAACTTTTCTTTGATGAGATCAATATGTTCTTTTTTGTAAAGCTCCGGAATTTTATATAACTGACCATTTTCCTTCTGATTCCCAGCTTCATTTTTTATTGTAATCGCATGTTTTTTCTCAAAAAATTCTTGTAACTTTGCATCAACCAATTTCGCTACAGAAATTGGATTATCAGATGATTTCGAGCTATCTATTACTGGAGAAGGTGCCACTAGTTTTGCCTGTTTATGATTTAATTTAATTTGGGTACAAAATTTATTACGCGTTAATTTCTTTTTAAAATAACTTAGTAATTTATGGTGATTATCCCTTGATTCAAAAAAAGCTCAAGGTGACATCGATTGTGTCTTAAGGAATAATTACCTAATGGCGCTGTCGCGTAAATCAAGTTTTTCTAAGAAATTTTTGTGATTCTAAATTTTTTGAAAGGTAAGCGTACCTAGATGTACGTGCGTTTCAAAAAATTTAGAATTGCAAAAAGTTCGACGAAA
>Ga0214919_10002428_pt1 | contig 29392 bp, 31 predicted proteins | sample LL1503_MetaG_FD_177994 | JGI IMG/M metagenome (GOLD analysis project Ga0214919, IMG submission 177994) | Freshwater microbial communities from Lake Lanier, Atlanta, Georgia, United States - LL-1503 | ecosystem: Environmental > Aquatic > Freshwater > Lake | place: USA: Georgia | collected... | reverse complement strand
AACTCATGGTCATATAACTAGAAATAAAACAGGAAATATAGTGTTTTGTAAATCATCCTTGAAACAATTTTTAGAAATAGTCTCAAGTTCAGAAAAAGAACTACTAGAACAAAAATTTAGAAATAGAACAAGGTATTTCGAAGATAAAATTTTAGAAAATTCTGCAAAATATAATTTATCTGAACAGAAATATGAAATAGATATTGAAAAATTTAGAAATTCTTATAATGTGGAAATGTTCAAAAATGAAGAAGATTTAGAAAAAGCATCTTATGATTACTTAGCTGGGTTGCAATGGATTTTGAAATATTATACTAAAGAAGTTCCAAGTTGGAGATGGTATTTTCCTTATCATTATGCTCCAACCGCGAGTACACTAGTTAAATATATTGATTCTTTTGAATTTCCAAGATGTTTTAAAGGAGTTCCACTTACACCATTGCAACAATTATTATGTGTCTTACCACCTAAAAGTTCTAAATTATTACCTTCACCTTTGGATTCTTTGCTTTCAACTAAATTAAAAAAATTTAATCCTGATGATGTTGAAATAGATTTATCAGGTAAAAAACAAGAATATATGGGTATTGTGAAATTACCATTTGTCGATTTTAGTGTAGTAAAGAAGATTTATGATGAAAACATTTCTAAAGTAGATTATAGAGAATTAAGAAGAAATAATTTAGGAAAATCATTACATTATATTTACGATTCTGATAATCCAAAAATGTTCAAGTCATATTATGGAGATATAGAAAATTGCATGGTGAATGTAAAAGTAATTGAATTTTGATTTCGATTTCGATTTCGATTTAGATTTTTTATAACATTTTTTGTTATAAAAAAAATAGTTTATACCCAGAATATTCTACCTGATACCTTTATTTGAATTCCCTTTTCATTTTTCGTTCTATGTATAAGTTTTTGAACCAAGAATTTATAAATTTTACAATATCTGTTTGAGATGACAGATAATTTTCATATAATTCCTTTGAATAATTTCTAATTTCTTCTATAGTAATAGAAAGATTAGATAAATTTTGTTTATTTGCACATAAATCCGGTCGTAAATTGCATTTGTGTAAAATTTCAGACGCCCAAGCAACGCCTATACCAGAAATTTGAGATTGATCTATTAATAAAGAACCAAGAGATTTTTTTGAAGTTTTCCAGATATTAATAATTTGTTCAAAATCTTTTAATGATGATGACATTAAATCTATACCTAATTTATCAAAAGGAAATATATCTGTTTTTATTTTTTCACCCATAATAAAACCTTTATCTAATTTATTTAAATTTCCCTTCTCATCAATTTTAACTTTTCCATTCAAACCAAATGACCAATCTTCGTTTATATTTGATATATAAATATGTTTTCCATGAGATTTACAATTGATACCATATTTTTGTAAAGCTAAGCATAAAATATAAACTTCAGGACCTTCAGGCATTTTGTATATATATTATAAATATAAAATCTATTGTTTAAATAAAAAATTCTCTTCTTTAATAATTGTATATTGAATAAGCTTCTTCGTAGGATATAATAGGTTTTTTATATCTTTTATTAACTTGATTATGAAAATCGACGAAAAATTTGAATAATGAGTCTCTACTTGAACAAATATCGTTTAATTTCGGTCTATTTTTTTCAATGAAAGCGGTTGCATGTTCTTTACATGTCACACACGGAACCATTATTGGAATACCTATAATGAAATTTTTCATTCTTTCAGAATGTAGAGGGCTTGCATGTTCTGGATAATGATAGGCTCCATTATGTAAGGTATACCAGAAAGGAGGACCCCATAAAACTGGATTATTATTTGCTTTTTTATTATGATATGTACAAGTTTCTTCGAAATTTTCACTAGTTTCAGGTACAGTATCTTCTTCAGGTATTTCAATTCTTGTATAATTATTCGTATTTAGTCTAATATCAGAATTATCAAAACTGGTAACTTCATCTTCTTGATATTTAATTGATTTTGAATCATCTATTATTGTTTGTTGAAAAGGAGATGAAATAATTGAAGGACCTGGTTGTGATCTAAGTTTGTTATCGATATTATTAAATTTATAAACTTGAGAAACACTTTTATAATAATTAGTTCGAGAAGTCATTTTATTTTTATTTTATATATAAATAATTTTTTAAAACCAAATATAAAACTTATTTATAAAATCAAAATATTAGAATAAAAAATGAACAATTTACAACAAGTTTTTTATAAATTCAGTAACAAACATAAAGAAGTATTGATATGCTTAGACGATACATTTTGTTTTGCACGTAGTCCTGAAACAAAACCAAAAAATTGCATTAGTATAACAAGTATAATGGATAAAGAAGATGTCTATGAATGTTTAAAGGAAGAAGGTAGTTCTATCATAAATTTTAAATTAACAAATAAGGGTGTAAATAAAAATTCAAATATAAATAAAATTTTAAATTCTTTTGTATCATCTTTAGTTGAATTTAATTTTGAACCTTTTATTGTTACACTTTTAAGTACAGAAGTTATAATAAGTGTAGTAATTAGTGATAAGGATATTGGTTTTGTTAATGATGACGAAGATGAAGATGATGAAAATGAAGATGAAGATGAAGATGAAGATGAAGATGAAGATGAAGATGAAGATGAAGAAGATGAAGAAAATGAAAAAGAAAAAGATGAAGAAAATGAAAAAGAAGATGAAGATGAAGATGAAGATGAAAATGAAAATGAAAATGAAAATGAAAATGAAAATGAAAATGAAAATGAAAATGAAAATGAAAATGAAAATGAAAATGAAAAAGAAGATGAAGAAAAAGATGAAGAAAATGAAAAAGAAGATGAAGAAAAAGATGAAGAAAATGAGAAAGAAGATGAAAATGATAGTATAGATGGGGACACAGAAGATGTAGAAACTTCAGAAGAAGAAGAAGAAGAAAATGATCCTATTAAAAATGAAATGAATATTATAAAAAGTGAATTAGAATCAGAAAATAAATTGAAAAAAAACGATTTAATTTCCTATTTGTCAAGACTAAATATAAAGAATATAAATGGAAAAAATACTCGGCATTGTAATAAGAAAGAATTGTATGTTTTTTTGATTGAAAAATTGGAAAATTGATTTTCCGAAAACATTTTGAAATTAAATTCAACATTTTAAATGAACACTTTAATTAAAAACTTTGAAAAAGATATTGATTCTTATTTTAAAAAGTTTTTGAATCATTTATCAAATAAATATAATTTGACTGATATTTCAAACGAATGGGAATCTTTTTGTCAAAATGGAATTCAATCTTCTTCATTATCTTCTATAGTTGTTTCAAATACTAAAAATACATGCACATATGTATTTATTAAAGGTCAGAATGAAGGTAAAAATTGTCCTAATTTAATTGTACCTGGCCTGGCTTTTTGTAAATCACATGCTAAACACGAAGAAAATGGTCAAAAAGAGAAGAAAATAATTCCTAAAATTCAAGAAAAAAATACCAAACAAATTTTAATGATTTTAAAAGGTACAAATTATTGGTGGCATCAAGATTCTCGTTTAGTTTTTATTTCACCAAATGAAAAAATTGTAATAGCTAGATATATAGATGGTGATTTACAAAAGTTGGGTGATAAAGAGATTGAATTATGTAAAAAATATAGATTTAATTTTGATGAAAATTACAATTTTAATAAGATTGAAAAAAAAGATGGAGGTGATATTTCTACGTCCGAAGAATCAAATAAGAAAAATATTAAAGAAGAAAAAGTTTTTAAGAAATCATCCATAGAATCAAAAAAAGTAGAAAAGAAGCCTGATGTATTACCAGAATCAAAAAAAGTAGAAAAGAAGCCTGATGTATTACCAGAATCAAAAAAAATAGAAAAGAAATCTGATGTAGTACCAGAATCAAAAAAAGTAGAAAAGAAGCCTGATGTATTACCAGAATCAAAAAAAATAGAAAAGAAATCTGATGTAGTACCAGAATCAAAAAAAGTAGAAAAGAAATCTGATGTAGCACCAGAATCAAAAAAAGTAGAAAAGAAATCTGATGTAGCACCAGAATCTGATACAAAAGAAAAAAAGAAATCTTCTAAAGAAATGCAAATTTTTAGAACTAATGTTTGTGCACAAAATATAGAGGATATTATAGGTGGAATGTTTAACAAAAATAGTGAAGATGAAGACGAAGACGACGACGACGATGATGACGACGATGACGACGATGATGACGAAGAAGATGACGAAGAAGACGTCGAAGAAGATGATGACGAAGATGACGAAGAAGATGACGAAGAAGACGTCGAAGAAGATGATGACGAAGATGACGACGACGATAATAGTTTTGATGATAATAATGATGAAGAATTATTAGAAGAAGAGGATTGAAAAAAATAATTAAGTCTAAAAAAATATATACAAAGTAATAAAATGGATGAATTCAATGATAATTTAAAAAAGTTGCAAGGTGAAGTTACACATATAAATAATATATTTCAAAAAGAATCTTCTACTAATAGTTCCAATGAATATTATATGAGTCTATTAGATGTTTTGATTGTTAGATTTGTAATTTTATTAATATTTTTTTATGGATTAGTTTATTTAATAGATCCAGATTTTTGTTATGATGAAATAGTAAATGATGAGACATATTTCAAGGAAAAAAAATACAACAATAAATATGCTATATTTACAAGTTTTGTAATGTCAATAATAATTTTTTACATGACATATAAAATGAAATTCCAAAAATAAAATTATAAATATAAAAAAAAAATATAAAAATGTTATAATAAAAATGAAAATGAAATACCCGCTATCTCCGAAAAAAAAATCGCAGATGAAGAAGAAGAGAAATGATGGAATGAAAAAAATCAAATCTCCTTTAAAAAGAAAATCACCGAAAAGTAGAAAATACAGAAGAAGACATGATGGTAGAAAATCTCCAAGAAAACCATTGGGTGAACTTCATATAAATACACTTCATAATAGAAATATTAGAAAAAGATCTCCATTTCCGGTAAGACCATCTAAAAAATATAAACCCAAATCACCAAGATCTCCTTCTCCACAAAGACGTCAACTACGACTCCGAGATGGTAAAAGTAGAAGAAGAAGAAGTAAAAGCCCTCTTAAATTAAGAAAGTAACTCAATTTTTTTATTTATATTAAATAAATAAAAAATACTTAAAATAAAATGATACAGAAAATTATAGTAAAGAAGCATTATACTGATGAACAAATGAAAAAAAAAGAAGGAACTTTTTTCGATGGTTCATCTTATAAAATTTATAAAGAAGATGTAGATATTTATTCAGATGAAGGAAAATTATTGGTTAAATTTAGAAAGAACGTTTTAACTGATAAAGAATGTAAAATTTTATTTGAATCTAGAGGTGCAGCAGCGAGAGCTGTACGTCCTTCCGCTTCTGGAATTCCAAAAGATAAACCTAAATATACTAAATCTAAATCTAAATCGACTGGAAAAGTTGTAGTTTCTCTTACGTCTAAGAATAGAGTGAATTCTGGAATTTTTGGATATTATGATAATTTAAGTATGTTTTCAAATAAGTCACTAAATAAAGATAAAAATTTAAGATGCAGAAAAACTGCTTTTATGCAAAAAAATATGGATAAATTTAAAGACTGTTTACCAGTATTCCAAAAAGTAAATAGATTGTATAAGAAACTAGTTCCTGACAAATACAAAATGCAAAAAAAAGCTATATCCAAAATTAATCCAGATTTTGTAATTAAAGATACTGTTTTCACAACTGTAACTGTTAATAAAAATTTTAGAACAGCTTTACATATAGATGGTGGAGACTTTGAAGAAGGTATGGGTAATATTTTAGTTGTATCTGACAATGATAATTATAAAGGTGCATATACAATGTTTCCTCGATATAAATTTGGAATTGATGTTAGAAATGGAGATTTAGCTTTCATGAATGTTCATGAATGGCATTGTAATTCTAAAATGGAATCTAATACAAAAGATAAAGTGAATAGAGTATCTTTTGTATTTTATTTAAGAGAAAAAATGATGATGACTTGTCCAAATATGTCGAAAAGAAAATCACCTAAATTAAAATCTAAGTAAGTAATTTAAAAACAAAGAAGATATAGAGATAAGATATAATGAAGATTGCTTTCAGTTTTAAAATGCGTTCAGGTAAAGATACTTGTGTTGACTATCTAATTGAAAAATATGGTGGACGTAAAATAACTTTTGCTAAACCTTTATATGATGCTTTATATAAAGTTCAGAATACTTTTAATTTACCACAAGAGAAAGATAGGAAATTTTTACAAATGGTAGGAGACTGGGCTCGAGAAAAGGATAATGATATATTTGTCAATCTAGCTCTAAATCTAAGTAATTCATTTAGTAATGATAATAAATTCTGTAACGATTTACGTTTTTTAATTGAATACGATGCTTTAAAAAAAGATGGTTGGACATGTATAAAAATAAATAGAAATACAAATTTACCACCTTCAGAACATCGAAGTGAAACTGAATTAGAAATATTAAAGGATGAAGATTGGGATTATATCATAGATAATAATGGAACTCTAGAAGATTTATATAATGAATTAGATAGAATAGTTAGTTTGTCTTTGTAAATAAAAAAAATATATAAGCTTTATATATTATATAGTATTACTTTTTAATTGAAAAAAAAATATTTTTTTTTCAATTTGGATTATATTTATTTAGAATCATAATCTAGTTTATTTTTCTTCAATTGGAATATTATGAATATCATCCTTTTCTATTATTCTTTTCAATCGTCTTAGTGCATAAACATTACCATTTCCTGTTGTTTTCATATAATTTTTAATATCATCAAGTGTTATTAAAACAACGTTAGGTTTAGCCTTCAGACCTTTTATATTTGGTATATTTTTATACACAATTTTATCTTCTTTAGGAATATATCGAATCAAAGCATCACTACGATCATACCCTATCATCTTTGCAACTTCACTTGCAACAAAATATCTATTTCCATCATCATCATACAAAACTTTTAAAATATTTGGATCATGATATTCCTTTTCTTTTTTTTCTTCTCTTAAAGAATTAACACAAACCCTGCAAATGGTTTGAAACCCATCATAACAATCACTTCTTTTATTAAATTCCTGCTTAGCTTTAATTTCTTTACATTTTGAACATTCTTTAAAATTCTCAGGTAGTTTTCTTTTTTCTTCCAATATCTTTTTGCGATATTCAGTTTCACATATTTTGCAATTTTTACAATACCCATCTCTGTAGCATATGCCTTTCCAGAAATGTTCAATTTCTTTTGTTTCTTTACATGTTTCACATATCTTTTCTGATATTTCAACTAAATTTTCCTTCTTTTTGTCGTTTTTTATTTTATTTTTCATATTCTTACAAACTTTACAAGAATAATCTCTTCCTAAAGTTTGATAACTGCTTAAATGAAAGTCATCTAATTCTTTTGATTTCTTGCATGTTGAACATACACGATACAAAGACTTCTTTTTAGTTTTCATAAGCAAGAAAACTTCACCTACTATTCTAGACACATCCTTTATTTCCTTATCATATTTTATCCAATATGTATCATCAATTTTTAACCATCTATTTATAATTAAAATTCTTTCTTCATTCGCCAAATCACTATACTCATTTTCTACACAGTCTACAATTATTTTATATTCAGGTAAATATAAATCAACTTTATATTGATTTTTAATATCATAATCTTTTTCTAAAATCTCGGATTCATCAAATACCTTAATTATTTCAGAAATTATATCCACTTTTTTGGGTTCTTCTTTTATTACACTAACATCTTTACTTTTCATTTGATTAATTTTATTATATATTCTACCTATTACTTTTGATATATCAAAATCATATTCATCCGGATTATAACGAATCCAATGAGAATCGTCTATATCAAATTCTTTATTTACAAAATCCATTCTTTCTCTTTCATTATAAGGTTTTCGATCTGCGTGCCCATTTTCATCACATTCTATAACAATTCTATACATAGGAAATAACATATCTAAATAATAGTTTCCTATTTTAAATTGATCCTCTATTTTTTCTGTTTTAAATGCATTTGCTATTGCTGATAATGTCTGCTGTTCCTTAGTCAAACATTTTCGATTCGTTGTATCGATTCCGAATTCTTTTAGCATATAAAGTACATCAGAACTTATACGTTTTCTTGTTTTGATAAGAAGTTCAATTGCACCATCTCGTGTGATCAAAATAGATTTAGGATCTAATTTAGGTTTTTTTACTCCAGGATAATCTCTGAATTCAAGTTTATTTTGTTTTGAAACATTACTGAGAGCTTGGGTTACATTTGTATACCCTATTAAACTTGTAATTTGTAAACCAATAAAATACTCAAAACAATATCCGTTATTAATATAAGAATACATAGTCAACTCGTCTTCGTCTTCTTCATCGGAATCATCAGATTTATCGTCATCTTTTGTATCTTTGATAATTTTAGAAACATCAATATTAGCTTTAATTAAAATATCAATTACATCTTCCGATAATTGTTTCCTATTTTTTTGAAGTAATTCATAAACACCTTCTTTTTTTAATAAAAAAGTTTTATGATCTAAATAAGGTTTTTTCAAACCAGGATAATCTTTAAATTTAATTTTATTTTGGTTGGAAACATTACTTAGTGCTTGTGTTACATTTTTGTAACCAATTAACGTTGTAATTTGATATCCAACAAAATATTCATAAAAATTATCATTGCTAGTATAAGAATAAGTAGTTAGTTTACCTTCTTCATGTTTATTTTCATCTTCTTCTATATTGTCCTCAGTATCATGTTTAATAATTTTATAAACATCAATATTTGCTTTAGTAAAAATATCAATTATATTCTGTGATATTTTTTTATTTTTTTGAAGTAATTCATAAACACCTTCTTTTGATATTAATATTTGACGTGCATCTAAAACAGGCTCTTTTTCACCAGAATAATTTTTAAATGTAATTTTGTTATCATCACTTACATTTATTTTAATAGTTTGTCCTGTATTTTTATAACCTAATAATTCGCAAACCTGTGCTCCAATATAATATTTATTTTTTTCATCATCATAGATTGTTAGTTCTTTTATATTTTCATTTTCATTTTCGTCTTCTGATGATTCTTCAATTATTATTTCAAAATCATCATCATATATTTCGAAATGTTTAGTATTTTCTAATTCGGTTGCCATTTTTATATGTAAATCTATTTCTTTAAGTCGTATTAAATTTTTGTCTAATCGTATTAACTTTTTATTATAAAGTTAATACGATTTTAAAAAAAGTTAATCAGATTCGTAATTAACTCAGCTAATTACGAATCTGATTAACTTTTTTCTGACATTGTTTCATTAAAATTCACCCATGATTTTTATACTTAATTGGTATAAAAATCAATAAAATAACCTAGAAGTATATTGGTATTTTCAAAACATCAGATATTTCCCTTGATAGCTTGCTGATGGTGAGTTCGGATAGCTCAGTTTTACTGGCGAAATCTTTAAGAGATATATCCAAACCTTTATAGCATATCCAAAAGAAAATAACACTTGATGAAATTGACTGAGGTCTAGACCTGTTAATCTTACTTGATTTGTTCTTTATTCTTTCGTAGAGATCTTTTACCTCCTGTTTTTGTTCAGGAGTAGCATTAAATTTATCCATGATGTCATCAACGAGGTTCATTGGAGTGACATAAGTAGTGTGAATAGCCGAATCTTTAGGTACATTTAGATTGACATGCTTCAATCCTTTCAGAGCATTTTTTCGATCAAGCTTAAAAATCTTAATTAAATTCTCATGAGGTTGGGGCTTGCCTTGAATTTTATAAGAATGATACACAGATGCAAAAATTATTGACTTCCTCGAATTGCCCCTAAATATTTGTCCTTTGGTTACTTGTATGTAAATTTGGTTTGCGAGGGCAACAATTTTGTCACTGAACCCCATATTTTCCACATCCTTGTAAATATTTCGATCTTCCATTTTTCTTAGGTGAACGCGATTAGGATCTGATGTTCTTTTATTATCAGATTGACCATAATATCTCCATTCTTTATCATGAAAGATATTTTTTTCCATTTCTATACCACAATCAACACAACAAACAATACCACCTTCCTCAATAATATTAGAATGCTTACATAAATCTTCACTTGAAACTTCAGTATATTCTTCATTTTCTTTATTATATTCATCCAAGGCTTCTTCAAATAGTGAAAAGTCAGACATTTTTATTCTTTAAATTTGTTTATCTATTCTTTAAATCAGTTTTCTATTTTACATATCGCTTTTACAGTCGTCAATTGATTTTGAAAGTGTAGCACTTATTGATCTTCCATATGGACAAGGAATGGGTTTCTTTGAATTTTCGGGACAATAAAATCCAGAAGGACAAGGTGTAGGTAACAATGTTGTTGATAAACAATAATATCCTTCAGGACATGATTTTTTTTTTCTAGAACTAGGACAATATTTTCCTGCAGGACATCCAGAAGATGGATAAAAATTTTCTTTTATTAAAGATTTTGTATTATCAAGGTAAGCATTTTTCAAATATTTATAGTCATTCATTTTTATTTTTGCAAATATATTTAAAAAAAATATATTAAAAAAAGCGGTTTATATTATTTTTTCACCTTTAAAAAATAATATATAATTACATTTGAGCACATGATGAGACAGAATTGGAATGCGCCAATCCTCTAAACATTCCCATCATTTCAGCTGATAATATTAAAAACATTTCTTCTTTTGCGAAATCTTTTAAAGTTTCATCCTTTACAAATGTATTTACATACTTATTTACAACAAATGAAAATTCCTTGTTTTCTTTCAGTTTAGATTTGAAAATTTCTGTAACATGTTTTAAATTTGTTTCCAATTCTTCCTTATTTTTAATATAAACATCATTTATACTTTCATTTAAACTTTTAATTTTATATAGATCAGATTGTAATGTATCTATATACTTAATTTCTTCCAAGACATCCTTTTCTTCCATTTGTTTTATTTTTTATTTGTATTTTTTAAATACCTTTTTCTAAAATATTTAAAATACGGATTGTTTTTTTATCCGGATTTCGATTATTTGAAAGCTCATTTATCAAATCAATTAATTCATTTTTATTAATTAAACTTAATTCGTCTTTAAATAATTTCAAATTATTATTTATTTTTAATAAAGACTGTTCTAGAATTGATAAATTTTTTTTATATTGGTTTACTATATTTTCATTTTTTTCAGTATTCATATTCTTAATCATTAAATTACTTTGTTCTTGTAATTCTGATTTTGTTAGTACTAATAAATCTAAGTTTGATAGTAAATCGTAAAGATTATTATATACTTTATCACCTACTTTATAAATGTTATTTGAAAAATTTTCTATTGAATGACATTCAGGTAAATCTTTTAAACTTGAATAATTTGATTTCATTTATTTGATAATTAAAAAATGAAATAAAAAAAAGAAAAAAATATATACACTTAAAAAAAACAAAATGGATAAGAAAGAAACATTAGTAAAAAAGCTTAAAAATGAGCTTCACGAAAGCGATTCTTATATTAGTGAACTACAATTAAAAATTAAAAATGAAGCTGAAAAATCTGAAGAATTACGTAAAGAATTAAGTACTTTATCAAAAAAAAATATTGTTCTTTCTGAGTATGTCTCAGAAATTGAACAAAAATTATCAGATGATATAACAAATTATAAAAATGAAATTTCTGAATTAAATAATAAAATTGAATCAAAATCAAATTTAAACAAAGAAAATGAAGAGAAAATGAATAAAATTTCTAAAGAACATGAAAAATGTAAGACAGAACTAAATTTAATAAATATAAAAATAATAAATTATGAAAAAGAAATTGAAAACAAAAATTCTGTTATACATGAATTAGAAAAAACTAATATTAGATTATCTGAAAATATAAGTGAATTTTCAGAACTACAAAATAAATATATTATTGATAATTCAGGTAATATTGAAAATGAAATAAAAATTGCTAAAAAAGATGAAGATATAGAATATCTAAATAAAGAAAATATTTTTTTAATTACAGAGATAGATAAATTAAAAAAAAGAAATAGCTATATTGAACTTGAATTATCAAAATTAAATCATAAAAATTTTGAATTACAAACATGTATTAATACTCTAAAAAATTCAAAACCTTTTATAAATAATACAAAAGATTCTACTGATGATTGTTGCTCGTGTGTATGTTTTTAAATAACTTTTTTACTTTATTTTTTTTAGGTGCTTTTAAAAGAGGATTATTATTATTAAATTCAGATGTCTTTACATCTTTTCTATTATTTTTTTTATTAGGAGTTGTAAATACAACATCTAAATTATTTAAATCTTTCATAATATTTTGAAATAAATATTTTGTTTTAAATTCAATTTTTATTTTACAACTAAAGGTATAAATTTATCTTACTTAAAACCGAATATTATAAAAAACAGAAACTTTTTTAAAAAAATAAAAAATCTTTCTCTTGATATTAATAAAAAAATGTCTGGAATAGTAAATTTAGAAAGTGCATTAAGAACATGTAAAGTTGATACTGCTTATCAACAAAGAATTCAATCTGATAGATTTTTAAATCCTAAAAATCTTGTATGTCCTGTTTGGAATGGTTTAGATACCGCCGGACGTGTTGCTTGCGCAGACTCTTTTTATACTAAAAGAGAAGGATGTAATAGTGCAGAAGATCGTGTTGGTGTAGAAAATATTCAACGACCTCAATATATGCAATATATTAGCGATTCATTAGGAAGTAGTTATAATAAAAATAGCCCAACGACTGAACCACCAACTTCTGAAGTTGGTGTTGAAGGTTTTATGGATTTTGAAACAAAGGCTAAACAATATTCTGATATTACTGGAAATTTTGGAAATCAATTAGCACACAATGTTTATCCTAGAACTTGCTCTGCAAGGAGATATGATGAATATAGTGATAGCATAATGAAATTGTAAACCTTAAATAATAGAGATTTTAAAATTGAAAAAATTTTAAATCTAAACTTTAAATAAAAATACATATGACGCCTAAAAAACGAAGATCTAAAAAAAGTCGTCGTCGGTCTAAAAAACGTAGAGATAGTGGTGGTAATTCAAAAATAGAATTGAAACAAGAATTACTAATTTCTAGATTAAAGAAAATTATAAAAAATGTCAATTCTATAGAAAAAAAAATCAAAAAATATGAAAAGAAATCACCAAAAAAGAATAAAAAATATCAAGAACGAAAAATGCTTATAAATAATTATTTAAAATCTCCAGGAAAAAGTAAAATTAAATTTGATGTTTCAATGTTAACACCGAATTATAATGCTGTAAGTACTTTTAAATATAACTATCTTGATGACTTCAATCGTAATTCTAATATAAATCAACAAGGAGAATATGAAATTGAAGAACAACAACAATTTATGGGTGAAGTAGGAGGTGGTGGAGGTGGAGAGTATGCAGTTGGTAATATTACAGAATCACCTGCTGGAAAAAATATTAGAACATCAACAAAAAAAGGTTCATTGCAACAAAATGCAAGAGAAAATATAAAAAATGATAACGTTAACATATCAATGACATCTACACAATACAGAATAGTAGATCTTAATAATCGTGGATTAAATAAAGTAAATGAACTGAATGTAACTGAATCTAAAAGAAAACGAAATGAAAACTTGGAAAATTTATCTTCGGAATCATTAGACGTATCAAGTAGTAAAGATGTAGATTATAATTCAGGAGAAACAGTGAGTGAATATGCAACACGAAGTAGCGACGAACCGTCATATTCTGATACAACAATTTCTTCATCTAATCGAGATTCAGATATATTATTATCGCCAAGTACTCCATCTATTAAATCAAATAATAAATCATTTTCAGTTGTTACTCCTTCTCCAATAATTTATTCTGACACTCCAAGTATTAATCAAAAACGTAGCGTGAGTTTTACAAATGAAACTTAAAGATTTTTTAAATTATAAATAAAAAAAATATGGAAAATGAAAATGAAAATGATATTAGAAATTTACCTACTATGAAAGATGTATTTGATCTAATAATGATAAAGTATCCTGATTGGATGATTGACACATGTGATAAATATTCATCTGATTATCCTCATTTTACTAATAATTGGAATCATCTTTTAAAAATTAGTAAAACACCTCCTCAAAAAATAATTCTAGTAAAACATTTTGAAAACGATGAACAGTTATCATTTTCAGAATTACTTTTTAGCGCAGGATTTATTGTAAGAACTATTCATGAATTTACACCTTGTACTAAATGTCATAGTGCAATTCCTAGTTTAATGACATATAATAAAATTAAAGATAATGTTAATATAATTACACCCAATGTGTGGAAAGAACACTGTTCAAACTGTTAAAAATAAGATTTTTTATTATTATTTTTAATAATAATAAAAAAATTACCAGCAACTTGGTGGAGGATTTTCCGTAGAATAAATAAATAAACCAGTTTCATTGAAAGAATATTTACAAGTCCAGCCTAATTTTTTTAATTCATCTATTACAATATTCATAATTTCATGCATCTTTTTTATATTTCTATCCAAATAACGAATACAAAAATTATCTAAATCATAATATTCATTTTCAGAATCTCTAGATACTAACAAATCAAATATCTCTTTATTTATCATATTTTTTATTCTAATATCATTATAAGACCTAAATAAATCTTTATTTTTAACATTTAAAATTTCTGGTAGAATTTCCATTTTTATTATATATCATTCTCTATTTTTTTAAATCTAAAATGATGATTCGTATTTTATATCAACCTTATTTGTTATAATACTTATAGTAGAAGATTCTGATGAACTTATTTCGAATAATATTCCATCTCCGGCTGCAAATCCTTTACATGGAATAATACAATTAAATATATTATGATTCTTTTCTGTGTTATTCTCAGAAAATTCAAATTCCTTTTTTGAACAACTAGTTTTAATTATTGCTTTTAATATTAAACTATCACTTTCTTTTGAAACAATCTCATATCTTAAACTCCATGTTATTGAATAATTTCCATAAATTTGAGGTGTAATAGGATCATCTAATGCAACATAAAAATTATTTGATGATAAAATTTTATCGAATAAAATATCAACATCTTTATCACCACAGAATGATATTTCATAAGGAAGATTAAAATTACTTGCTATACAAAAACAATTTATTATTGTATCATCATTTCTATTATTATTTCTCTTTTTTTCATAGATTTTTTCGATTGTAAATTTGGCTATAGACATTTTTTTATTTTAATAACTTTTTTTCTAATATTCTTTCTATTAAACCTATTTTACGTTGCATCTTTTCAATCATGAAATATAATTGTTCGTTTGAATAATTACTTCTTCTTTTTGGTGTCTTTGGACTAGGAAAATTATCAGATGAACTAGAATCATATGAAGATGAAGAATATTCTTCTTTGTCTTCATCATCTTCGCAGTCATCATCATCATCGTCTGAAGAACTTGTCTTGACTTGTTTTTTTTTAAAATCCTTTTCACCGAATGATTTAAAAAATGCAATTCTATCAGGTTTCTCTTCTTCTTTTTCGTCTTCGCTATCTTCTCGTCGATATTTATTTTGAGAATTTTTAGGTTTTGCGTTATTTATCATATTAAGATAATTTATCATTTTAATTAACTCCTTTTCTTTCTCTATTGGGAAAATAAAACATTCTTTACCGTCTATTTTATTTTTTACAGCATTTAAAGAAACTAAAAAATCTTCATATTTTTTCCAATCACAAAATATAATCAGTGAACCATTTTTCTTTTCGTAAGATAACGTCATTTTTTTAAAAAATACATTTTTTTAAATCTATAAAAAATTACTTGCAATATAAAGGTAAATTTCAAAAATCATTTTAAAAGAATGTTTTTAATTTATAAAAAAATGACTCTACGATTAAAATGTATTTCAAATGTGAATATGAAAAACAAACCATTTTTTTCTAAAAATTTGAAAAAAGAAAAATGGTTAGATGCAATACAATCTATTTCACTCCATGATTCAGACGATGAACTGATAATCATATGTTTACAAAACTTATATGGTTATAGAACTGGATTAATAGGATATTTGTCAACTATGTTAACATCAACTCTAAGTAACTATATTCCTTCAACTTTTGTTTTCTCTACTTTATTAAATTGTATTTTTAACTGTAAATTTAAATCTAATGATCTAGATATGTTCTCTGGAATCATATCAATTTTAAATCGTTCAATTCCTTTTTTAAATTATGGCGTCTGGGATTCTAAACAATTTTTTTCCAATAAACTAAATTTATTTATAAATGAAAATCATTCAATGAATGGTATTTTTAATCTTTATTCGATTTTTCTACTTCAACCATTTTTTGATAGTGGTCTAGGAATTTTATCAAATAAAAAATGTTCTGAAAGTGGTTTTGAAAGTTTAAGAAACCCAACAAATAAATTTATTAATGAAGGATTTTTATGGAGTTATTTTGAGAATAAAGATATTTTAATTATAACATTGAATATAACAAAAAATGAAGATAATACTTCTGATTTAAAAGAACTTCTTATTTTAATAGACAAATTATTGTTAAAATTTTCTCATAATTGTGAAATTTATATATCTGGTGATTTTAGAATGAATTTGGACGAATGTAAATATTTATTTGAGGATGATTTCAAAATATTAAACAATGATGAAACTCAGTATTTATTATATAGAAACAACAACGTCTTGAAAAATCCTATTTATTTAAAAACAAATTTAGATGATAATGATTCAATTACAACTTATAATTTTACAAAAAAAAGAAACTTATCACCAATTCAAAAAATGTTAAATTCAAAAAAAATTAAATACGAACAAGAAATGAATAAACTGAATTTTCATAATGAAGAATTGAAAGAAATTAAAGTTATTTCTTTTGAAGAAAATGAAAAAACAAAGGATGATGATAAAATAAATTTTTATAAAAATTTAAGAATCATTACAGAAAATCCAATAAGTATTGAAAATTATTTCAAAAAATCATCTGATTCTGATAAAAGTACTGTAGCTACTGATGATGAATGGACAAAGGTTGAACAAGTTATTTAAAATTCTTTTATATTTCAATGAAAAATATAAAAGAAAAAGATTATGAATATTTTATAGCATTATCAACATTAAATTGAAATCCAATTTTATACCGATGAAAATAACATTCAATATCTATAATATTCTTTGTATTTAAAACAATAATTATTTTATCCCCAATTTTGTAATTAGGATGACAACAACTTTTTTCAATTTTTAAAATTTCATTTTCACTTCCTTCATAATAAATACATTCTCCTGGACTAATATTTTTGATATATTCAGTAAAAAAATCATACGTAGAAGCTTTATTCGTTTTAATATTTTTAGAATTTAAATATTCTATTTCATCCTCAAGTCTTTCATCGATTTTTTTCTCCAGTGAACTAAAATCATGTTGAATATCTGTATCCAAACTTTTTGAATTATCACCTCTAAAACATTCTGAAAATATCAAGTGAGGTGTACAATAATAAATATCCAATTGATTTGCAGATTTTTGAATACATGTATCTATTCCGTTCGTAGCACCCGTTTTATTTAGAAAATCCAAGAATTTCTCTGCTCCTTTTTTAGATATTATAAAACCGGTTGTTCCGCCCAAGGATTGACAAAATGATTGATAGACATCTATTTTACTAATCTCAGGTAATTTTTCCTTATCAAAAAATATAGAATCGTTTTTATCTCGAACGTGATGTCCAAGAAAAGCTAAATCCCATGATACATTACTCAGTTGTTTTAGAAAATGTTTAAATTTTTTTTCAAAATCTGGTTGAAATTCAACATCGTCTTCTAGAATCAAATAAGATTCAATATTTTTGTCGTTTTCATTAATTAAATTTGTAAATAATTTAATATGAGACATGAAACAACCAACCATACCTCTTCGCATCTTATAATCATTATTTTCAAAAATCTGTTGTAGTTGTCTTGTAGAAATTAATTTCATTCCATCTACTGCACTAAAACGTTCATATTTTATAAAACCAAGACTATTCAACGAATTTTTTTCAAAAAGTTCCCATCGATCAGGACGTCTATCTAAATTTACAACAAACATTTTGATTTTTTTATATTCATTATTTTTATATTCTTCTTCTATATTATTTGTTATTATAAATTCCTTTTCAGATGATGATGATGATTTAAGAAATGACTCTTCTTTTCCATAAAACTGTTTTTCATTATTTAATGTATATGCATTTAATTTACTTTCATCATTTCGTTCACTAGTCAATCTTCCTATATGTAAACAACTAATTCCTTCAAAAAATGTTGAAATATACCCGCTATTAAAATATCTATGAGCATAATCCATTTCAAAATGAGAAATTTTTTCATTAAATAATCCCACATTTTGAAAAATTTCTGTTCTTAAAAGACTAGGACGAAAACTAAAATGAGGCCAGTAACTACTATTTTTATAATTTCCATATTTTTCACTCCATTTTTTTATATCCTCCTCTGTTTTTGCATATTCGTGAATAAAATATCTTACACCATTATTAGTTGTTTTAAATATACCTCCTTTAATATCGATGTCTGATTCGATTTCTGCATAGTTCTTATTAAAAAGGCATTGACCTATTTTAATATCAGATGAAAGAACATCGAGTGCATCAGTTATATAATTTCTTTTAGAAAAAAATTTAAAATCATCTTCTGAATGTATTAGATACGGAGTTTTTACTAAATTTGTTATTATATTCATACTTTGAGGATGACCTTTCTCTTCATTCGTTTTAAAATAAAACGTAAAAAATGGATATAATTTCTTCATTTTTTCTCTATCTTCATTACTGCTGTTATCATCTATACAATACCAGTTATCTATTAAATTTAAATCTTGTACACAATTTAAAAATGAATTTATTGTTTGTTCAAATAAATCAAATCTTTTACAACTTGTAATTGAAAAAGATACAAGTGGTAAATTATTTTGTTTTCTTTCTAATATACTTTTTACAATACACTCATTATAAAAAGTATATCTATTACAAACATGATCAATACTGAAATGTTGATTAAATAATATTTTCCAACTTTTTTCTTGTGATAGACCTCTCATATTTAAACCTTCTTGTAAAATATCGAATGCTTTATTATGTTCATTAAGGTAATACGCACTTATTGAATATTCATCTTTTAAATCTAACAGATAAGGGAATTTAGATATTAAATATTCTCCTAAATAGATTGACAAGTGATACATATTTTGACCTCTAACGAATCGGAGTAAATTAATTGCATTTGTTTCATTAGGAGTATTTAAAAATTTTAATGATAGATTATCGACTTCCTGAATTATTGACATTTTTTGTATAAATTCTTTTTGTATTTTAAATCGTATATATTTATTTCTGTTTTTCTTTATAATTACTGGTCTAGCGTTTTTCTTTATATTCGGTAAGAATTTTTTATATTATATATTATAGGATTAATTAAAGGTTTTTAAACAAATATTTTATATATATATATAATTTTTTTTGTTATATATAAAAAATGAAATGGAGATTTTAAATATAAATAATAATGATAAATTAAAATATTATATGTATAAAAATGATAATAATTGCTCGTATAATGAAAATTCATTATTAAACGAATATTTTTGTATACATAGTAATCAATATTTTCCATGTTTACCCGGTACATATTGCCCAGGTTTTCTTAATACAATTCCTCTTATATGTCCACCTGGTTCTTATTGTACAGGAGGAAATAATATTGTTATTTGTCCTTCTGGTTATTACTGTCCTAGTGGAAGTACAGCATTTATCACTAATCCATGTCCAATTGGTAAATATTCAGCTATAACAGGTGCAACTGGTTTAGCATCTTGTAATGATTGTCCAGCTGGTTATTATTGTCCAACTGCTTCAAGTTCTGGAACTACTAATTTTTGTCTTTATGGATATTATTGCCCAGCTGGGGCATCTTCATCTTCACCTTATACTTGTGATATAAGTAAAGGTTATGAAGGTACTATTGAATATGGTGATTCAAATTTAACTGGATGTAATCCAAAAACATATTCTTTACCAACAGGATACAGTGGAGAACCTGCAGCTTATATTTGTGATATAAGTAAAGGTTACACAGGTACTGTTTCTTACAGCGCTGACAGTTTAAGTGGATGTAATCCAAAAACATATTCTTTATCAACAGGATACACTGGAACATCCGGGGCTTATACTTGCAATATAAGTAGAGGGTATGAAGGTACTGTTACATACAGTGCTAACAGTTTAAGTGGATGTACTCTAAAAATATATTCTCTATCAACAGGATACACTGGAACATCTGGAGCTTATACTTGTAATATAAGTAGAGGTTATGAAGGTACTGTTGCATATGATGCTAACAGTTTAAGTGGATGTAAACCAAAAATATATTCTTTATCAACAGGATACACTGGAACATCTGGAGCTTATAATTGTGATATAAATAGAGGTTATGGCGGTATTGTTGTATATAATGCTAACAGTTTAAGTGGATGTGATCCAAAAATATATTCTTTGCCAATAGGATACACTGGACCATCTGGAGCTTATATTTGTAATATAAGTAGAGGTTATGAAGGTACTATCGTATACGATAGTACCGAATTATATGTTGCTTGTGGTGATGGAGGACTTTTAGTATGGTCTGATGATGGAAAAACATGGAATCCGTCAAATAATGGTAATACTATTTTTCAAAGTACTGATGTGTTGAAAAGTGTAGCTTATGGAAATAATTTATGGATTGCTGGAGGATCCGGTACAAATATTTTAGCTTGGTCAGATAATGGAAAAACATGGACTGGTTTAGGTTCAATTATATTTACAAATAAATCTAATAGTGTTACTTATGGAAATAATTTATGGATTGCTGCAGGTGAAGGTACTACTAATACTTTGGCTTATTCAACTACTGGAAAAACATCATGGACTGGTTTAGGAAAAACTATATTTTCAACAGCAGCCAATTGTGTAGTGTATGGAAATGGGTTGTGGGTTGCTGCAGGTGAAGATATATCTAATACTTTAGCTTATTCTACAAATGGAACCCAATGGACTGGTGTGGGTAAAACTACTATTAATTATATTGCATATTGTGTAGCATATGGAAATAATTTATGGGTTGCAGGTGGTATTTCAATATCATCTGGAACTACTTTAGCTTATTCTACAAATGGAATCCAATGGAATAGTGCTAATAATAGAACTCTTACCACTGTAAATTCAATTGCTTATGGAAATAATTTGTGGGTTGCTGCAGGTGGTGGGACAAATACTTTAGCTTATTCTATAAATGGAACTCAATGGACTGGAATAAATACTGGAATAACAGTAAATACTATTATATATGGAAATAATTTATGGATTACAGGAGGAGGCAGTAATAAATTAAGTTATTCTACAAATGGAACAACATGGACTAGTGGTGAATCTTTAGGTAAAGTGTATTCTATAACATATAAAGCAGGTTTATTGTCAGGATGTATTCCAAAAACATATTCTTTATCAACAGGATACACTGGAATATCTGCAGCTTATACTTGTGATATAAGTAAAGGTTATACTGGTACTGTTGTATATAATTCTATCAGTTTAAGTGGATGTAATCCAAAAACATATTCTTTATCAACAGGATACACTGGAATATCTGCAGCTTATACTTGTGATATAAGTAAAGGTTATACTGGTACTGTTGTATATAATTCTATCAGTTTAAGTGGATGTAATCCAAAAATATATTCTCTATCAACAGGATACACTGGAACATCTGGAGCTTATATTTGTAATATAAGTAGAGGTTATGAAGGTACTGTTGCATATGATGCTAACAGTTTAAGTGGATGTAAACCAAAAATATATTCTTTATCAACAGGATACACTGGAACATCTGGAGCTTATAATTGTGATATAAATAGAGGTTATGGCGGTATTGTTGTATATAATGCTAACAGTTTAAGTGGATGTGATCCAAAAATATATTCTTTGCCAATAGGATACACTGGACCATCTGGGGCTTATACTTGTGATAATATAAGTAAAGTTTATACTGGTACTATCGTATACGATAGTACCGAATTATATGTTGCTTGTGGTGATGGAGGACTTTTAGTATGGTCTGATGATGGAATAACATGGAATCCGTCAAATAATGGTAATACTATTTTTCAAAGTACTGATGTGTTGAAAAGTGTAGCTTATGGAAATAATTTATGGATTGCTGGAGGTTCTTCTAATAATACTTTAGCTTGGTCAGATAATGGAAAAACATGGAATGGTGTGGTTAATTCTAATTCTATATTTACAGCGTGTTATAGTTCCGCGTATGGAAATAATTTATGGATTGCAGCAGGTGAAGGTATTATTAATACTTTGGCTTATTCAACTAATGGAAAAACACCATGGACTGGTTTAGGAAGAACTATATTTTCAACTGCAGCCAATTGTGTAGTATATGGAAATGGGTTGTGGGTTGCTGCAGGTGACGGAACAACTAATACTTTGGCTTATTCAACTAATGGAACCCAATGGACTGGTAGAGGTAAGCTCGTTATTACTAATATTGCATATTGTGTAGCATATGCAAATAATAAATGGGTTGCAGGTGGTAGTAAATCTTCAACAGGAAATACAACTTTGGCTTATTCTAATGATGGAACAACATGGTATGGTGTTAATAGTTCTATTATTAATAGTGTACGTAGTGTTGCTTATGGAAATTATACATGGTTGGCTGGCGGTTCTTCTGGTGGTACAGTTGGTGGTTTTACTGTCGCTTTATCAAGTGATGGAATAACATGGTCTGGATTATTATCTAATTCATTTACTACATACAGTTTTATATTTGCAAATAATTCATCGATTTCTGGTGTTAAGAATATTTCATGGATTTCTGGCGGTGGTAATAAGTTAAGTTATTCAAAAGATGGTGGCTATACATGGACTGGTGGTCAATCTAATTCTAATATAGTATATTCTATAGCATATAAAGAACCTTCATTGTCAGGATGTACTCCAATTCCTTGTACATCTACAGGATATACTGGTGTATCAGGATCATGTATTTGTTATACTGGATATTATGGTACAAAAGTTACTTATACTAACGGAATTTTAGGAGGGTGTGGAGTAATAGATTCTGGAACTGCAGCTATTTCTGGAGCATATGGTCAACCAAAAACAGTAAGAATTATATTATCTAAAACATATACTGTTTTTCCAAAACAAGTTACTATTATCAGTACCGATAACACTATGATAAAAATGTATAATGTTCAATTAGAGTTTATTAGTTTAGATAATTCAATTTTTACAAGTATTACTTCAACAACTTTTCCAGTTACTATTTCTCTAAACCCATCTAATGCGGCAAGTTTTAATTCTGTTTGGATAACTTATACATCGTATTATACTTCACCTGTTTCATTTAATGTTAAATTTACTTTTGCATTATAATTTTATATTATAGTATAATTGGAAACGAAGTTATATTTTTACTTTTATTCAAATAATTATATCTAAATGGTTTTGATGAAATTATGAAAACCAAATACAAGATGTCTGACAAATTATTAAAAGTTTTTATAACTTAATTTAATATAGTTATAAAAAATATGTAACCCGTAAGTTTGGATTATTTTGTTTTAAAACAGTTTATTTCAAATATTATTTTTCAATTTATGATGATATAAAAAAGGTAAATATATATTACATTTTTCACAATTGCATGATATAGAATTAGTATTTTTCAATTTTATAAGCTGTCTAGCAACTTCCATTATTTCATATTTTTTTGTTAATGCAATACAAATTTTGCAATATTCACACTTACATTTAAGATAACATTTTAAACATAAAACACTTTCATTATAACAATCTTTACAGTGATGAAAAGATAATATTAAATCAAGTAATTCTGATGGTAAAATCGAAAAGTCCATTTTTATTTATAAGGAAATTTTAAAAAACTCAATGTTTTCTTGATTTTATTTTCTTCTTCAATGATGATTTCTTTTTTACTTTCTTTGTCAACTTTTTTCTTTTTCTCATCTAAATCTTCATCACCTAATTTTACAATGAGGGCTAATAATTTCATTGGTGAGGTTTTTTTATATTAGATGAAAATCTTTTATTTCAGTTCTACACAATGGACATTTATTATCTTTTGTTTTTTCGTAACAGATTTTGTGAATTTTATGATCACATGGATTCAATTGAACCCAAACACCAGGCTCATCTTCAAGACAAATACAACAGTTTTCACCAATTTGTTGAATGTAAGGAAAACAATCACTACAACATTGAAAATCTTCATTATTCAATCTAATATAAGCAACAACACAATGTTTACAAACATCAAAAGATGTATATAAGTATTGATGAATCCAATTATATAATTCTACCTGAATATCATTTATAAATGTTTTTTTATATAATTTTTAATTATTTGTTTACCATCCCCATCTCTAGATACTTCTCTATATTTTTTTTTTAATATTTCTATACGATTTATATGCAAGTATTTTGTTGAATCTTTTAATTCTAATATCACATCAAATCTAGTTTCATTATCACGATATTTTTTATAGAATTTAAAAGTTAATTTAAATTCCATAAAATCTATAAAATATTGTATACTACCTTCAGAATCAATTGTTTTATAGATATGATCAAAATTTGTTGCTCTATCTTCAGTATTCAAGATAGTTTCAATGAATTCTTTATGACAATAAAGTAGTTCCTTCTCAATCCATCGTTTAAAAACTGTTTCAATTCTTGAAGTAAAAACTGGCATTTTGAAAGTACTATGAACTTATCTGAAATAAATTTTGAAAAAAATCATTTTTTTCAAAGTACTATAATATTATAATTTTTTTAAAAAAAATTTACGATGTGGTCAAATTTACCAACTGTTCTCTAAATGTAATATTATTATATTTCAAGTTCATTATTTCAGCTGCTGGATTTGAAATAATATTATATTTCTTATGATTCTGTGTTCCATCTTCGTTCGCCCAAAATTCTTGTGATTTAGTATTCGTTATATTTGAAATATCACTAAGAACAAACGCTTCGGTGAGTTTCTGAGTATTTATATCTTTAATAACATTTCCATGAATATCCTTAAATTTAAACATTTTCCTAGATGGATCCACACATGCATAAACAAGATTTCCATACTCATCTTTTAAAATTTTTTGAAAAGCAAAATTAGCTAAACCTTTCTGACCATCAAGTATATCATCCGTTGTAAATTCCCTTTCTATAATATTTTTTATTCTTTCAGTGTCATTAAGATTTAAATTTCCAATTATATTATTGGTATTATTAGTTCTTGGTTGTAGAGCAATTTTTTTAATAGTATTATGTTCATCTTTATACAATTTATCCTTTATTTCTAATTCTTTTCGTAATTCACAGATTTCTAAATCTTTTCTTAGCTTTTCATTTTCTTTTTCTAGTTTTTCTATTTTTATTTTATATTTTTGTTTTATTTCTTTTTCTATTTTTTTTCGACATTCTTCTATTTTTCTTTTATTTTCTTTTTCTATTTCATCTATTTTTCGTTCATATTCTTTCTCTGATTCTTTTATTTTCTTTTTTTTACATGATAACAATAAATGTGTTTTTAAATTTTGTTCTGAAAAAATTTTATTACAAAAAGTGCACGCATTTAATTTTATTTCATTTGGTTGATGACCTTCTTTTTCCTGTAAAGATAAACATTTTTTATTTGTTTTCTGATGATAAACTAAATTTGATTTATTACTAAGAGTTTTTTTGCAAAATTCACAATCCATTTTTATATTATAAAAAATATCTTTAAATAATTATTATTTTTTTAATTATGTTTATGATTTTTTAATTATGATTATAATTTTTTAATTAACAAAATCGCAATTTTTATCTGAAATTTTTCATTAATTATTAAAAAAATCCAATTACAGTATAACACAAAGTTAAATATTAACCTGTTTTTACAAGTTATATACCAATAAATGTGTTATTAAAGCTTAAATACAGGCTGTGTAATAAAATTTTTATGATTTTTTAAAAAAAGTTGTGTGTGTGTAGACGATTTTTAAAATTTTTATTTCAAAATCAAAAAATTTTAAAAAAAGAAAAAAAGAAGAAAAAAAGAAGAAAAAATAATTTTATTTAACCTATGAATATACTCAACTATTATTAAAAAATCGTTCATATAAATAACTGAAAAAGACGAGAGAAAAAATACAAAAAAAATTGAAAATCGATTCATTTTTTAATCGATTTATATCAAAAACGAATAACTTTTTACCCAGCTAATATCAACGACGATTTTTTCTGATAAAACGACTTTGAAACGATTAATACAACTTATATTTTAATTTTTAATTTTCAACCCACAAATCGTGGGTGTCTCGAAAAATTGATTTTTTTGAAATTTTTTCTAATGTTTTTCAGCTGGACAAACAAGATGCAAACGGAAAGAAGAAGAAACTGTAGTAGAGGTCTTTTGAAGTGCAAGATTCGAGGACATAATCATGATTCTACTAATATTGGCGTATTTTTTGGTTACTCGGAGGATATCTGCAATGTTATTCAGTCAGTTCGTTTGATTGATCAAAGCAATTATATTAGAATGTATAAGGAATTGAATTCTTCTAATATAAGTTGTTTTTTGAACCGAATATTGAAAAATTGTCAGGAGGACTATATAGTAAATGCAATAGTGCATTTTATTACTATATTAAATATGCTCAATACAAATGAAGGTCGATATCTGCTAGCAAAAAATAGCAAGTTACATTTTGCAGTAAATACAAAATTAAATGAGATTACTAATTTACCAGAATCTCATCGGTATAGCATCCTCAAGAAAATATTCAGTAAAAAACTGGAAGTAGAAATTTTTCATGAACGCATGGCCTATTTTTACTTGAGTAGAGGAAAAAATACGTTTTTTTCAGATTTCTCTGAAAAAGTAGACGATTCAGACAATTTATTTTCAGAAGTTGTAAAGTTTTTATAAATGCAAATTTAATTCCTTACATTAATTTTTTTCTCAAATTCTTTTAATTTTCGTTCCAATTCTGTAAAAAATATTTATATGAAATAAAAATGAACACTAACATATTTGGTGAACCATTAAAACTATGCGGTCAAAATCCACTAACTGGATATAATAGAACTGGATTTTGTACATTATCAGACCAAGACACTGGAACTCATGTTGTATGCGCGATTGTTGATGATAAATTTTTAAATTTTACTTTATCCAAAGGTAATGATTTAATTACACCTATTTATGGATTTCCTGGTTTAAAATCAGGTGATCGATGGTGTTTATGTGTTTCAAGATGGTTGGAAGCTTATAAAAATGGAACAGCGCCTTTACTAGATTTAGAAGCAACTTCACAGAATGCTTTAAAATATGCAGATATAAGTTTATTCAAAAAATATGATTATAAAAAAAGAATAGGAATTTGAAATTATAAAACTTGATTATGATTCAAAGTAAAACAAAATTCATCGCTAACTAGATCACAGTATTTTTAGAAAAATTAAATGTGAATTTTATACTTAATGTGTATAAAATTTTATAAATTTTTTATAGTAGTTTTTTCATAATATAGCATTCTTTTTCATATTCTTTCATTGCATTACTTATGATAATTAAATATATAAAATTATATTTAATTACATATTAAGGATATAGGACATTGCTCCGTTCTTTTCATCTTTATCAAAATCTTCCCAATTATCATCTTCATCGACTTTTTCTTTTTTTAAATATTCATTTAACTGTTCGTATTTAATATCTTTTTTATTTTTGTATCGTTTATCGATCATTTCAAAAAAACTAACAACTTCATCAACTTGATCAATAAAAGTTTGTAAAGTAAATACATTATCTGTTCTAAACCATTCTCTTCCATTCCGTGTTCTAAATTTTTTCAATGTGAAATGAACAATCTTTTCTATTTTTATTGGATCTGGTAATGAAAAATATCTTGTGTATTGAACAACTGGTTCATAAGGAAATTCGGTTTGAAATCCTTTAATTCTTTCATTTAGATCTGAAGCAAATCCAATTTTTTTTTCTAAAGGTAATTCCTTATATCCTATAATATATAATAAACCACCTATGGCATATGTATCAATATCTATTCGTTTTTTCAAAAAATATTCATATCTTGCTTTCAAACCCTTTCTAATACAAGTTTCTTCTTTCAAAAGAAGTTCTTTTTCTTGAATAACTGTATCTTTGATTTGTAATTGTTTTCTTAGTTCATTTGTTTCTTCATTTACGGTTTCTTGTAAAAGCTCTTCTAATTTAATATAATAATCGTGAACTTCGTCAGCCTTCTTAGTTCCAGATTTAAGACAAAACTTTTTAAATGAATTTACATTTAGCATTATTTTTTCTTTATTGTATCCGCCTCTATTATCGGCTTCATTTTTTGCTACCGCAACTTCGGTAGCAAAAATATCAACCTTGTAATCAACCTTTTCTACAAAATGTTTATTTAAGACTGTTTTACCATGTTCTTTTCTTGAAAATCCTAGCCATTTCCATACATTATCGAAATCGATAACAAAGTCTTTTTTTGAATCATAATTCAAAGAACAATAAAAACTTGCAACAAATAATTGTTGTTGATTATCATTGAAATTTTCTTTTATTTTATTCAGTAATTTACTTTCATAATCTTTTGATAAACGAGTAATAGAATTCTTTTCAATTAAATTTACGATATCTAGAGTAGTTTGCATTTGTTTTTATAGATGACGATTCTTTAAATCGTGTTAAAAATTGCACAAATTCTGACAATTTAAAAGAATATTTATAAAACTAAAATCTAGTTTTATAAAAAAATTATATTAATTTAAGCTGAAACTGCGGTTGGTGCATCTGGCTTAATGAAATGGTTCTTCAAGCAAGTTTGAACTCTAAAGTATGTTAGAGGCTCCTTCTCCTTCTTTACATCATACTTAAGAAGCTTTGTCAACTTTTCATCTGCCAAAATCTGGCGACGATCAGCCGGATTCTGGAGCTCATGCTCCTTAATATAATTACAAAGGAACTTGGTTACCTCAACTCGGCTCCTGGGTAAACCAGCGTCCCATCCGGTAAACTTCGCCATCTCCTTAGAAATCTTTACAGGCTTCAAAAATCCTGAGTTGTTATTAGTATTAGTTCTAGTAGTTGTTCTCTTTTGCTTAATAATTCTAG